>Ga0256914_1000917_pt1 | contig 28257 bp, 24 predicted proteins | sample HulkmetaG_FD_191571 | JGI IMG/M metagenome (GOLD analysis project Ga0256914, IMG submission 191571) | Hydrothermal chimney microbial communities from Main Endeavour vent field at the Juan de Fuca Ridge, Pacific Ocean - Hulk | ecosystem: Environmental > Aquatic > Marine > Hydrothermal vents ... | reverse complement strand
ACCTCGCCTCCACCGGCGAGCTCGACCTGGCGCGGGCGGTCAGCATCGAGGGGAGCCATTTCGCCCCCGGCGACCGCATCATATTCGGCCGCAACGACTCGCGGGTGGGCGTCAAAAACGGCACCCTCGCCACCCTCACCGAGATCGACCGACGCGGCGAGCGCCTGATCCTCCGGGCCGAGACCGACGGCGGCCAGGAGGTCGAGTGGTGCCCCGACGACTATCCGCATATCGCCCACGGCTACGCCGTGACCGCGCACAAGAGCCAGGGGATGACCGTGGATCGGGCGTATGTGCTCGTGGATGAGAGCATGTCCGACCTGCACTGGAGCTATGTCGCCCTCAGCCGCGCGAGGGAAGAGACCGAGGTCTTCGCCGACCAACTGAGCTGGCCGGCAGCCAAAGACATGATGGAGAAGGAGAACCTGAAATCCACCACCCAAGATTTCGAACTCGAACGATAGGAGGACCGCGACCATGAAACTCATCTCCACCCTGTTCCGCCCCCGTCTCCCGTTCTCGTGGGTCCGGGCGGCCGCCCGCGACACCCGCGAGCTGGCCGGCGACCTCGCCCGATCCATCCGGGTCGAGCCCGACCCCGCCGAGGTCCGTGCCATGCCGCCGCGCGAGCGGTGGCGGCGCATGATCGCGGAGGATTTCCCTGGCCGCTCCCGCCGCCAGATCCGCGACTACCTCACCACACAGTACCGCCAGCGCTCTTTCCACGCCGCCCTGACCGCCGGGCTCGCGCTCGGCGGCATCGCGTGGATGATCTTCGCGCCCACGCCGATCGACCTGCTCGCGGGCTGGGCCCTGCTGATGGGGGCCGGCGTCCACTGCGTCACGACCCTGTTCCGGGCGTACCAGATCCGCCATCGGCGCTTGGGGAGCGCCGGGGAGTGGATCCGCGCCATCCGCCGCGACACCCGCGAGCTGCTGCCGCTCCCGCTGCCGGCCGATTGGGACATCTGACCACCACAACCACAGAGGAGACCACCCCATGAAACTGAAGACCTGGCTTGCAAACCGCCGCCTCACTCGCGCGCTCGACGCGAAGGAAAAACAGCTCGGCATCGCCTGGGACCCCGACCGCCGGCGCATGGTCCGTGCCGGCGGCGTGGACCTGCACCACCTGCCCGGGCTCGCCCGCCGGGCGGGCGACGGGCTCGCCGAGCTGGTCCTGGACGACGACCACCAGCGCCTCGATCCGGCCCGGATCGAGCAGCACGAGCTGCTCGCCCTCCGCCTGGTCGATCGCCAGGTGGCGGCCCGGGAATCCGAGCTGTGGGGCGTCGCCCCCGAGACCGCCGAGGCTGCCGCCGACGCCCTGCGCCGCGCCATCCGCGCCATCGCCGAATACGAGCGCGCGCGGCGGCGGCTCGTCCAGCAGTACGGCCGGGGGATCGCGGCATGATCCCGGCGGCCACTGGCCTGCCGGATTGGCTGCTTGCCGCCCTTGCCATCTCTGGTGTGGTGCTGGTGGGTGCGGTGTTGCACGCCATCGGCGCCGCCATCGCCGGCGCCCGGGCGCGCCGCGCGGCCCGCGGCCGGCGCACCCCGCCGCCCCCACGCGGGGGCGAGGCGCTGGTGGGCAGGGCGGTGGATGGCGAGGGGACCGGCCCGCCCGTCATCCATCCCGCCCCGCGACCGCCGGCTCCGCCTGCCCCGGGCACGCGGGACTACTACCGCCAGCAGGTGGAGTTGATCCGGGGGAAGGGCTATCGATCTAAGCGGCTGCTGAACAAGGGCGAGCAACAGGTGTTTTGGGCCCTTGTCCGCTGGGGGCGGCGGGAGGGCCTGCGGATTTTTCCGCAGGTGTCGCTCGGAGAAGTGTTTACTTCATCCGACGAAGAGCGCTACTTCGCCATCAATTCGAAGCGCGCTGACTTTGTTTTGACTGATGCCCAGTTTTGCCCCCTGGCTCTCATCGAATACCACGGCAGCGGTCACTGGCTCAGCTCTGACGCCGACGCCCGAGACGATGTGAAGCGGGCGGCGGCCGAGACGGCTGGGCTCGCCTATGTCGCGATCCGGCGGGGTCAGGAGATGGAGGCGGCGTGGCTGGTCGAGACAGCCCTTTCCGTCCGGGGCTGGCGCCCTGCTCGCCGGGTGGCTGGGTCGTCCTCGGCAGGCTGACCCCTGCCACCTCTCCCGTGGATCGATGACTGGCCACCATAGCCGACATTTGCCCAGGGCAAGGATTTGCCGCTTTGCGTTCCTCCTTGACCCTGGGCCTATCTGTCGTCGGCTGGGGTGTCTCTCCGTCATCAATCCACACGGGAGAGAACCATGGCAGAGCTCATCTTCAGCACCGAAGACCAACTCATCGCCGCCGCGCTCGAGATCCTGGAGTCCCGCATCGAGTACCGCTCGGAGCGGGCCGAGATCACGAGCCCGCAGGCCTCGATCGACTACCTTCGCCTCCGGCTGGCGGGTCGCCGGCGAGAGCATTTCGCCTGCCTCTTCCTGGACACCCGCCACCGGGTGATCGCCTACGAGGAGCTGTTCCACGGCACCATCGACGGCGCCAGCGTGCATCCGCGCGAGGTGGTGAGGCGGGCGCTGGAGCACAATGCAGCCGCGCTGATCCTGGCCCACAACCATCCCTCGGGCGTGGCGGAGCCGAGCGAGGCGGACCGGCGGATCACCCAGCGCCTGCGGGATGCGCTGGCCCTCGTCGAGATCCGGGTCCTCGATCATATCGTGGTCGGCGATGAGACAGTCAGCTTCGCCGAGCGCGGCCTGATGTGATCTCCCCCCGGCCCGCCAGAGGCGGGCCAGGGGGCAGCGGCACAGCCGCTGCCTTCCTGCCTCGCCACCATCTTCTTTCCTTTCTGTCCCTTCTGTCCCTTCTGTCCCTTCTTTCCCTTCTTTCCCTTCTTTCCCTTCTTTCTCTGCTGTTGGGGGTTGCCCGGCTATCGCCGGGCCGGGCTGCTCCGGGTTCCGCTTCGCTCCATCCCGCGCGGTGCGCGGGACCGGCCCTCCGCATCCCTAACCCCTCCGCCGCCTCCGGCGGCTGCGCGCTCCGCTTGCCCACGCGGGGGCCCTGCCCCCGCACCCCCGCCCCTCGCCGGGGAGGCAGGGGCCGGGGCAGACGGTCGCTGCGCTCCCTTGTCCCCGGCACCTGCCGGGAGGGTGGGGAGCTCCCGGGCGGTCAACCCTACGCGCGGAGCGCCTCCGGCACCGGCCCGTGTCCTCGCCGGCGTGCGCCGGCTGCGGGCCGCGCCAGCCGGTGCCTCCGGGGTTGACTCCCGTCCGCTCCGGGTGGGGAGGCGCGTAAGTCATTGAAATTCCCTGTCATAGTTCGCCTGGGGCTTCGCCCTTGGCCCCCTCCGCTCCGGGTGGGCGGTGGCCTGGGCGCATGTTACCCCGTAACGCAAAGCAAACCCCGGCATCTGCCGGGGGGGCGGGGGCGTAAGTCATTGAAATTCCCTGTCATCTCAAGTTGTGGAGGGGCGGCTGGCGGCGCTTCCGGGGTGGCTCATGGTCGGGTGAGCCACCGGGAGATCGTGGCGGGGATGATCCGGGTGGGGGTCGCAGGTCGCGTAAGTTATTGAAATTCCCTGTGATCTCAAGTTGCGGAGGGGCGCGGCCTGGGAAATCCCCGCCGCTCCTGGGGGTGGCTCATGGTCGGGTGAGCCACCGGGAGATCGTGGCGGGGATGATCCGGGCGGAGGTCGCGTAAGTCATTGAAATTCCCTGTGATAGTTCGGGTGGGGGTGGTCCTCGCGCTCCTCCTCCTCGGCCTCGCGCGCCCGGTCCGGGTCGCGCTGGGGCGGGGGCTTCGCCCTTGGCCCCCTCCGCTCCGGGGGGCGCGTGGGACGATAATGGATCCTTATCTTGATGAGTGCCGAAAATGGTACTGAATGGAGGGGATAGGGTACTGGGTACGCGGTACTTTTTGGGTTAGTGGCTCACCTGGTGAGCCACCCAGCGCGCGCCCGGAACGGCGCGCCTCCGGTGGTGCGCCCAGCAGGGCGCACGAGGGCGCGGAGCGCCCGTCCCCCTACCGCGGCGTCGGATCGAGCCTACGCGGCTGTAGGATGGATCCTACGCCGGGCATGCCGCCACCGCCGCCCCCTTGCAGACCCCTAGCCCCGCCTGGAAAGGCGGGGCGTTGGCGCGCGGAGCGCGCAGCCGGCGAAGGAGCGAAGCTCAGGCGCAGCGACTGGAGGCGGCTTGAAACGCTCAGACCTGCTTCAACCGGTCAAGATAATCCGCCCACGCCTGCATCATCTCTGCCCGCTCGGCGAGGTGGGTGGTCCGGTTGTACGCCCGTCCCAGCGGATCTCGCACGGTGTGCGCGAGCTGATGCTCGATGATCTCTGGCGGGAAGCGCAACTGCTCGTCGAGCATAGTCCGTGCGCTCGCGCGGAATCCGTGAGCGGTCATCTGGTCCTTGCTGAACCCCATCCGGCGCAGAGCAGCGTTCAGCGTGTTGTTACTGATCGGCCGTTCCCTGCTGCGCAGCGAAGGGAAGACATACCCCGAAGGCCCGGAGAAGGGCTTGATCTCGCGCAGCAGTGCCAGCGCTTGACGAGAGAGCGGCACGATGTGAGCCGCCTTCATCTTCATCTTTTGCGCTGGGATCTCCCATAGCGCGCGGGCTTCGTCGATCTCCTCCCACTCCATGTGCCGCAGTTCGCCGGGCCGCACGAACACCAGGGGCGCGAGCTGGAGCGCGACCCGGGTGGTGTAGTCGCCCGTATAGTCATCGATTGCGCGGAGGAGCCGCCCGAACTCCTCCGGGTCGGTGATCGCCGCGCGATGGGTGACCTGAGCCGGCGGGAGCGCGCCGGCCAGGTCGCGGGCGGGGTTCGACTGGAGGCGGCCGGTCTGGACGGCGTATCGGAGCACCTGGTTGCAGATCGAGAGGACCCGGTGCGCCGTGTCGATGGCGCCGCGCTCCTCGATCCGGCGGACCGTGGATAGCACATCGATGGGCTGGAGGGTAGTGAGCGGGCGGCTGCCGATCCAAGGGAGCACGTCGCGCTCCAGCATCCGCCATATCCGCGCGGCGGTGGCAGGGCTCCACTTCGTTTTGAACCGCTCGTGCCACTCCCGCGCAAGGGCCATAAACGTCTCCTCGCCGTCGCCGCCCGGGACGAAACGGCGAGCAGCGCGGACCGAGGCGGGATCAATCCCCTGCGCGAGCATCTGCCGGGCCTCATCTCGCGCCAGGCGGGCCTGGCGGATGGTCACCTCGGGGAAGGTGCCCATCGAGAGCTCCTTGGTCTTGCCTGCCAGGCGGTAGCGGAACCGCCACCACTTCCTCCCGTTGGGCCTGATGATGACGAACAGCCCGCCGGAGTCGTGCATCTTGTACGGTTTCTCCTTGGGCTTGGCCGCCTTCAATGCCTTTGCTGTGAGCATCTCATCCCTCTCCTGAAACCAGAGGTGGGGTAACTCCTGGAGGGGCAGGGGTAACCCCACCCAAAGTTACCCCACCTGTGCGCGTTATACGACGTTTTCCCGTGTGAGGCTTTATTGATGCTTGGGATGGTAACTTATTTAGATCAAAGAGAAAAACGGGGCATCACAGGATGCCCCGTTATGGTCTATGGAGGTCTAATGGAGGCCGAGCCCGGAATCGAACCGAGGTACACGGCTTTGCAGGCCGCTGCATAACCACTCTGCCACTCGGCCGAGAGTGAGACGGGTGGCGCCGTCGAAACGAAAAACCCCGCCGTCCGCGCGGGGTGGAAATCTGGAGCGGGAAACCGGATTCGAACCGGCGACCCCAACCTTGGCAAGGTTGTGCTCTACCAACTGAGCTATTCCCGCTAGGTGAGGCGGTATTCTAAAGAACCCCCGGTGGCTGTCAAGCCTCTGTCCTGGTTCAATACATCTGAGACATCGGGGACCTCATACCGGCAGCCCGAAGATACTCGGCCGGTGTTTTCTGATTCGATGCCCGATGGGGTCGCAGCAGGCGGTAGACCTGTTCCCACCACTGGACCAGGGGTCGCAGTTCCCGGATCGTCGTCGGCATCGGGTAACCGGCATGGAACTCATAGCGCCGGATGCCGTTTGGCCCGCTCCACGCCGCCGTTGTGCTGTGGGCATTTCGGAGGCCGCACATGGAGGGCGATCTCCGCCGCCTGGCCGGCCTGCTCGAACTCGTCCCTGAATTCCGAGCCCCCATCGATCTGGATCGCTCCAACCGGAAACGGACAGCGCGCCTGGTGCCGGCCGAGAAAGTCCGCGGCGGCGGCTCACCCAGCCATGGGCCCGGTCCGCCGTTCAGGGCTAGGCCACGTCGCGTCCCAGACCACGAAACAGACCACACGGCCATTGCCGGCAACAGCCGGATAGGGCGTATGTCCGCCGTCCGCGGGTGACCCGCTCGGAAAATTCGGGGAGTCGACTTCGAGTTTTCATCGCAGTGGGGACGGCGGGCGTGTCGAGATCCGTCATGGCGTGTTGGAATTCACTTCTCCGCCGAGAGGGTGGGCCAAGCGGCCGCCAGATAGACGGTCATGGACCACAGGGTGAGGGCCACCGCCACATAGAGCAGCCCGGCGCCGAGCTCGTAAGTGGGCAGGCCGAGCAGGTCGTGACGATAGATGAGCAGGGTGATGGCGGTCATCTGAGCTGCGGTCTTGAACTTGCCCACCCAACTCACCGCCACCACGCCGCGGCGGCCCAGCTCCGCCATCCATTCACGCAGGGCGGAGATGGTGATCTCCCGGCCGATGATGACTGCGGCGGAGACGGTCAGCCAGACCATGGGGTTGTCGGCCACCACCAGGACCAGGGCGGTGGCCACGATGAGTTTGTCCGCCACTGGATCGAGAAAAGCGCCCAGTGGCGAGACCAGCTCCATGCGCCGGGCCAGGTAGCCGTCCAGCCAGTCGGTGAGCGCGGCCAGCAGGAAGATGACCGCGGCCGCTTGGTGGTTCCAGCTCACGGGCAGGTAGTAGGCTCCCACGAACACCGGGATCATGAGAATGCGTGAAAAAGTAAGCAGATTGGGTAGGTTCCACATGGTCATTCGTTCCCGTGGAAGGCCTGGTAGATCCTTTCCGCCAGCCGCGTGCTGATGCCTTCCACCGTGGCGATGTCCTCTACCCCTGCGCGGGCCAGTCCCTTGATGCCTCCAAAAGCCTTGAGCAGCCGTTGGCGCCGCGTGGCGCCGATGCCGGGGATCTCCTCCAGCACCGAGCGGGTGCGCGCCCGCGCCCGGCGTGCACGATGGCCGGTGACGGCGAACCGGTGCGCCTCGTCTCGGATCTGCTGGACCAGATGCAGGGCCGGCGAATGGGCGCCCAGTATAAGGGGGCGATCCCATGCCAACAAGAACAGCCGCTCTTCGCCGGCACGCCGTTCGGGGCCTTTGGCGACCGCCACCAGGAGGGGGCCTTCTACGCCCGCTTCGGTGAGGGCCTCGGCGGCGGCGGAGAGCTGGCCGCGCCCACCGTCGATGAAAAGCACGTCGGGCAGGACCCCGCCGTCGGCGGCCAGACGCCGGTAGCGGCGGACCAGCGCCTGATGCAATGCGGCATAATCATCTCCCGGCGTGATCGCTTCGATGTTGAAGCGGCGATAGTCGCTCTTGCGCGGGCCCTCGTCGTCGAACACCACGCAGGCCGCCACCGCACGTTCCCCGCGGGTGTGGCTGATGTCGAAACACTCCATGCGACGTGGCGGTTCTTTCAGCCCCAACGCCTCCTGCAGGGCTTCGAGTCGCCGGCGCAGGTTGGTGCCGCCGGCCAGGCGACTCTTCAAGGCCACCTCGGCGTTCTGGACGGCCATTTTCAGCCAGCGTGCACGCGCGCCGCGAGGAGCGGCCACCAGCTTCACACGGCGCCCTGCCTGTTCGCTCAGAGCCGCCTCCAACGGGTCGCGGTCGGGCGGGACGTGGCTGACCAGGATCTCGGCGGGCACCGGCCGGCCCAAATAGTGCTGGGCGACGAAGGCGGAAAGCACCTCCGCCGCGTCCCGTTCCTCGACGCCCCGGGGGAAGAAGGTCCGGTTGCCCAGATTGCGCCCTCGGCGGATCTGGAACAACTGGATACAGGCCTGACCGGCGCCGGCGGCGCAGGCCACGATGTCCAAGTCACCGCGTTCGCCGCTCACATACTGCCGTTCCTGGACTTTTCGGAGGGCGTCGATCTGATCCCGGTAGCGGGCCGCCCGCTCGAACTCCAGATCTTTCGCTGCGGCTTCCATGCGGGCGACCAGGCTCTGGATCACGTCCTGGGTCTTACCCTCGAGAAAGAGGACGATGTCCGTCACGTCCTCGAGATAGGCCTCCCGGCTCACCCGGCCTACGCAAGGTGCGGTGCAGCGCTCGATCTGATACTGAAGGCAGGGACGGGAACGGTTGGCGAACTGACTGTTCTCGCATTGGCGTACCGGAAAGAGCTTTTGCAGCAGGTAGAGGGTTTCGCGCACCGCGGCGCTGCTGGGATAGGGGCCGAAATACCGCCCTTTCTCCTTGCGGGCGCCCCGATGGAAGGCGACCCGAGGGAATTCGTCGTCGGAGACGAAGATGTAGGGATAGCTTTTGTCGTCGCGCAGCAGCACGTTGTAGCGTGGCTTGAGCGTCTTGATGAGGTTGTTCTCCAGCAGCAAGGCTTCCGCCTCGGTGTGGGTCACCGTCACCTCGATCCGGCGGATTTGGGAAACCATGGTCTGGATACGACGGTTGGACGCCCGCCGGAAATAACTTCCTACCCGTTTTTTCAGGTCCTTGGCCTTTCCGACGTACAGGACTTCGTCGTTTTCCCCGATCATGCGGTAGACGCCGGGGCGGTGGGTGAGGGTCCGCAGGAAAGCGGTGTGGTCGAAAGGGGAACTGCCCATGGTGTGTCATTCTACTCCCGGGGGCGGCTGTGTTTCATAGGGAATGTTGAACCATGAGCGGAGCAGGCGGCGGCTCCAGTCGGGGCTTTTCTGCATGTTGACGGTCGTCCGCTCATCCGCTGAGCGATGGAACACCGAATCATCTAGATGCGGGTGTCAAAACGTCAATGGAATGATCGCTCACTCTTGATGTCCGTACCGCTTCTGGCGGAACGGACTCCCACCCTGGCTTGGGTTTGGCATCATGGTCGCCTCTCGGCGGGGCGATCCCACGAGCGGTGCGCTGCTCACCCCTTACATTCGATGGCAGGCTTTCTTTGGCGGAAGAGTCGCACCGACCGTCTCTTCAGAGGGATCCCCAGGAGTCCTTGCGTCGCCGCACCCTCAGATGCGGGAGGATCAGGCCGAGGATGATACCGCCAAACAGAACACCGCCGCCGATGAGGAACCACCGCTGGGTGGTGCTGTTTTTCAGTTCCCGGATCTGCTGTTCCTGATCGGCCAGCTGGCGGCTCATGGTGGCCACCTGCTTGCGCAGTTTTTTGCGTTCCTGAGCGATCTGGATGGCGTTGGCTGCGGTGCGGCGGATGGTTTGGAGTTCGTTCTGGATGCGATCTTTCTCCGCCTGAAGTTCGGCGTGACGACGTTTGAGCTCGTCGTGTTCGCGGGAAAGGGCCGCCAGCCGTTTGCTCAGTTCGTTGGGCGAAGCTTCCAGCTCTTTGATCCGCTGCTCCAGGGCGGCGAGGCGGTCGCGGGCCACGGGTTCGTCGATGAGTTGGCGGGTGAGCACATAACCGGTCAAGCCGTTTTCCAGCCGAACTTTGGAATAGCCTGTCTTCCTGTTGGTGCTCAGGACCGTCACCTTGGTTCCGGATGGAAGCATGCGGATGATGCGGTGCTTGTTGCTCTCGCCGCTGCGCATGGTGATCTTGAGTTGATCGGTGACATAGCGGGTCTCGGCGGCGGAGAGGCCGACGGTGAGAAGCAACAGCACAACGAGCAGGATATGTTTCATGAACGGTCCGTGAATGGGGCGTCTGGAAGGCGGCGCTGCCCGAACTTCCCGGTGGCAGGTGGAGCCGAAATTTTTTCAGATCATCCGGTAAAAGTCCAAACCCGATCAGGCGAGCAGGAACTCCAGGAGGGCCTTCTGGGCGTGGAGCCGATTTTCGGCCTCGTCCCAGACCACGGAGTCTGGCGCGTCGATCACCTCGGCCGCCACCTCCTCGCCACGATGGGCCGGCAGGCAATGCATGAACAGGGCGTCGTCCGCGGCCTGCGCCATGAGGTCGGGGGTCACCTGGTAACCGGCGAAGGCCCGCTCCCGCGCCTTCTGTTCGGCCTCCTGCCCCATGCTGGCCCAGACGTCGGTGACCACCAGGTCTACGCCGCCGACGGCGACCATGGGGTCGCGCACGACACGGCAGCGGTCGCCGGCGGCGGCCAGGATCTCGGGATCGGGGTCGTACCCCTCCGGGCACGCGATGCGCAATTCGAAATCGAATCGACGCGCGGCATTGATGTAAGAATGGCACATGTTGTTGCCGTCACCGATCCAAGCCACGGTGCGCCCTCGAATGTCACCACGATGTTCGAAGTAGGTCAGCATGTCGGCCAACAGCTGGCAAGGGTGGAAACGGTCGGTGAGCCCATTGATGACGGGCACCCGGGAGTGGGCGGCGAACGTCTCCACCATGGCGTGGTCGAAGGTGCGGATCATGACGGCATCCACCATGCGCGAAAGCACCCTGGCGGTGTCCTCCACGGGCTCGCCGCGGCCCAGCTGGGTGTCGTTGGGAGAGAGAAACATGGCGGCGCCGCCCATCTGGATCATGCCGGCCTCGAACGACACCCGAGTGCGGGTGGAAGCCTTCTCGAAAATCATGGCCAGCACCTTGTGGCGCAAAGTGGTGTTGATTTCGCCGCGGCGGTGAGATGCCTTGAGCTCTCCGGCTCGGCGGATGAGCCCGCGCAGTTCGTCGGCGGACAGGTCGAGCAGAGTGAGAAAATGGCGGGTCATGGTCGCTTCGCCTCCAAGAAACGGCGAATCAGGCCGCTCACCCCATCGATCAACTGTCGCGCCTGGGCCTCCTGAAGGATCAACGGCGGGAGCAAGCGCACCACGCGTTCGGCGGTTACATTGATGAGCAGCCGCTGTTCCAGCGCCTGGCTCACGAGCTCGCCACAAGGGCGGTCCAGCTCGATGCCCAACATCAAGCCCGAGCCACGGATGTCCACCACTCCTTCCACGCCGCTCAGCCGATCGCTGAATTCGGCGAGCATGAAGTCACCCAGTTCGGCAGCCCGGTCCCAGAGGGCCGTTTTCTCCATCTCCTCCACCACCGCCAAGGCGGCGGCGCAGGCCAAGGGGTTGCCGCCGAAGGTGGAGCCATGGCTTCCAGGAGCGAACAGCTCCGCCGCCTCGCCGCGCGCAAGGCAAGCGCCGATGGGCACGCCGTTGCCCAAGGCCTTGGCCAGGGTGAGCACATCGGGCCGCAGATCGTGATGTTGGAAAGCAAAAGGACGACCGGTACGGCCCATGCCGGTCTGGATCTCGTCCAGCATGAGCAGCCACCCCTGCTGGTCACACAGGGCACGAACGCCGGGCAGGTAATCCGGAGGCGGCAGGCGCACCCCACCTTCGCCCTGCACCGGTTCCACCAGCACCGCCACGATGTCCTTGCGCGTGGCGGCGGCGGTCTGCAGCGCTTCCAGATCACCGAAAGGCACGCGGGCGAACCCCTGCACCAGAGGCTCGAAACCCGCCTGGACCTTGCGGTTACCGGTGGCGGTCAAAGTGGCCAATGTGCGGCCGTGGAAGCTGTTTTCCATGACCACGATCACCGGCTCGTCGACACCCTTTCGCCGCCCCCAAAGCCGTGCGAGCTTGATGGCCGCTTCATTGGCTTCGGCACCGGAGTTGGCGAAGAAAACCCGGTCCATTCCGGCCAGGCGGGTGAGCCTGTCGCCCAACCGCGCCTGGTTGGCGATGCCATACAGATTGGAAGTGTGGATCAACCGTCCCGCCTGTTCACACACCGCTCGGGTCACCGCCGGATGGGCGTGGCCCAGTGCACAGACGGCGATACCGCTCAGCGCATCGAGATACTTGGTGCCTTGCTCGTCATACAACCAGACGCCTTCACCCCGCTCGAATGTGACCGGGAGCCGGGCATAGGTGTTCATCAACGCGTCGTTCATGGTCGTCGCTCGAGGGCGAAAAAACAAAAAGGCAGCCCCGTATCCGGTGACCACCTGCGAAACCGCCCCGTGGCTCAAGCAAAGGCGGAAAGCTAACCAATAACGACAAAAAGTTCAAGGCGCGCTGTCCCTTGGTGGCAGTAATGTCCCTTTTTGATTTCAGGAGGGGCGGCGGCTGAGAAGCAGGTTGCGATGAGTCCTGGGGACCGAATCCCGTTTGCCGGTGGGGTCGGCGGCTCGGGCCACGAGAGGTGTCTGCGGACGGGGTACTTGTTAGCATCGGCCACGCGGAGATTTGCGTCCGTTTGAGTCCAGGAGATCGCCATGACCGAATGGAGAGCCGTACTCGATGCCTTTAGGCCGCCCCCGGACACCGTGGGGGTGGGGGAGAAGCTGGTGTCCGGCCTGGCCGGCTTGGTGGGTATCGCTTTGATCATGTGGGTGAGCACCCATTTTCTCGTTTCCAAAGAGTGGCCCGTGGTGGTGGCGTCCATGGGGGCTTCTGCGGTCCTCCTGTTCGCCGTGCCTCACGGCCCGCTCTCTCAGCCCTGGAATCTCGTGGGCGGGCATCTCATCTCCGCTTTCATCGGCATCACGGTGGCGAAATGGGTATCGGATCCTGTTGCTGCATCGGCTTTGGCGGTGGGGCTCGCCATCTCGGTCATGTACATCACCCGTTGTCTGCACCCGCCGGGAGGCGCCACGGCCCTGAGCGCCGTGGTGAGCGGGCCCGGTGTGTTGGAGCTGGGTTATCAATACATGGTCACGCCGGTTGCGTTGAACGTGGCGGTGATGCTCGTCTGGGCGCTTGTCATCAACAATCTGTTGCGCAACCGACGTTATCCCGAAGGGCTGCGTCGGCCCACCCCAAAGGCGGGTGCCGGACGGCGGCGCGTGGTGGTGGGTCTGGGCGTGGCGCCAGAGGATCTGGATGCCGCCATGCGCGAGCTGGGCGAATACATCGACCTGTCGGTTTCCGATCTGCGCGCGCTGATCGAGCTCACCGCCGCTCGTGCCGCCCGTCGTGAACTGGGCAACCTCAGATGCAGAGACATCATGACGCCCGACCCGGTAACTGTGGCGTACGACACGCCGGCGGAGACGGCTTGGCGTCGGATGGCGGAGCACAAGGTGCGCGGGCTGCCGGTGGTGGATCGGAAGGGGCATGTGATCGGCATTCTCACCATCGCCGATTTCCTTCGCCAGGTGCGTCTGGAGGAGGGAGGGCGCACATTGAGCGAGCGGCTGCGCCGGTTTTTGACGCCCAGTCGGACGTTGCATACCGACAAGCCGGAGTACGCAGGCCATCTCATGACCCGCCAGGTGGTGACGGTGCGCGAGGATCAGCATGTGATGGATCTGTTCGAGATCCATCTGTCGCAGGGCGTTCACCATCTACCGGTGGTGGACCGCAAGTCGCGGCTGGTGGGCATGATCACCCCCAAGGATCTGTTGCGCGCGCTCCATGGCGAGCTGCTCCGTTGCGCCGCCGCTTCGTCATGAGGGGGCTGGGCTTTCTTGATTCGATGGGGTTGTCGGCATGAGGCGGCATCCGCCGTGCCGGCAAGGATGGCGGTCGGTGTCCAGGGGCCGTTCTTCCTGCGTGGGGGGTCGACCCGTGGGAAGGGACTGCCCGCGGTGACCCCGGTATCGGCTTCAGGTTCCCTTTTCCTGTATTCTCGCACGCCATCTTTCCGGTCCTCTCTGGTGTACCGATTCCCCCCGGCTGTCCACGGCCACCATCACCGGCATGTTCTCCACCTCGAACTCGTAGATGGCCTCCATTCCCAGGTCCTCGAAGGCGACCACGCGGGCTTTGCGGATGGCCTTGGCCACCAGGTAGGCGGCGCCGCCGACGGCGATGAGGTAGACGGCCTGGTGACGGCGGATGGCGTCGATGGCTTCGGGACCGCGCTCGGCCTTGCCGATCATGCCCATGAGGCCGAGCCGGCCCAGCATCATTTCGGTGTATTTGTCCATGCGGGTGGCGGTGGTGGGGCCGGCGGGGCCCACCACCTCGTCGCCCACGGGGTCCACGGGGCCCACGTAGTAGAGGAAGCGGTCGCGGAACGCCACCGGCAGGGGTTCGCCGCGCTCCAGCATCTCCTGGATACGGCGGTGGGCGGCGTCGCGGCCGGTGAGCATCCGGCCGGAGAGCAGCAGCCGGTCGCCGGGCTTCCAGCGGGCGATCTCCTCGCGGGTGACGCGGTCCAGGTCCACCTGGATGGCGGCCTCGTCGGGCTGCCAGGTGACGTCGGGCCACTCCTCGAGGCGGGGCGGGGCGAACTCGGCGGGGCCGCTGCCGTCCAGCTCGAATTCGATGTGGCGGGTGGCGGCGCAGTTGGGGATGAGCCCCACCGGCAGGGAGGCGGCGTGGGTGGGGTAGTCGCGGATCTTCACGTCCACCACGGTGGTGAGGCCGCCCAGGCCCTGGGCGCCGATCCCTAAGGCGTTGACCTTCTCGTAGATCTCCAGGCGCAGCTCCTCCTTCCAGTCGGCGGGTCCGCGTTCCATCAGTTCCTGGATGTTCACCGGCTCCATGAGGGACTCCTTGGCCAGCAGCATCGCCTTCTCGGCGGTGCCGCCGATGCCGATGCCCAGGATGCCGGGCGGGCACCAGCCGGCGCCCAGGGTGGGGACGGTCTCCACCACCCACTGCACCAGGTCGGCGCTGGGGTTGAGGATGGTGAAGCGGGACTTGTTCTCCGAGCCGCCCCCCTTGGCCGCCACCTTCACGGCCACCTTGTCGCCCGGCACCAGCCGGGTGTGGATCACGGCGGGGGTGTTGTCGCCGGTGTTCTTCCGCTTGCCGTAAGGCGGGTTCACCACCGAGGCGCGCAGGGGGTTGGCGGGGTCGGTGTAGGCGCGGTGGACCGCTTCGTCGACCAGGTTTTGGAGGTCGGCGCCCGCCTCGAAGCGCGCCTCCATGCCGATCTCGAGAAAGACCACCACGATGCCGGTGTCCTGGCAGACGGGGCGGCGTCCCTCGGCGGCCATGCGTGAGTTCATCAGGATCTGGGCCAGGGCGTCCTTCGCCGCGGGGGACTGCTCCTTCTCCCAGGCGCGGCCCACCGCCTGGATGTAGTCCAGGGGGTGGTAGCAGGAGATGAACTGCAGGGCGTCGGCGATGCTCTGGATGAAGTCTTCGGTCTTGATGATGCTCATGTTACTCGGGCCTTGTGGGTCGGGCTTCAGCCCGACAGAAACGCACTTCTGCGTCGACGAGCCGGGAGCGACCCTTTCCAGCGGGATCTCGGCGGCAGGGATGCCGCCGCGAAGCCTCCATGGATGGATTCACGGCGGTCCCGATGGAAAGGGTCGCTCCCGGCCTTCGTTGCCTACAGGTCCAGCAGCAGCCGGCCGGGATCCTCCAGCAGCTCCTTGATGGTCACCAGGAACTGTACCGCATCCTTGCCGTCCACGATACGGTGGTCGTAGGAGAGGGCCAGGTACATCATGGGGCGGATCACCACCTGGCCATTCTCGGCCACCGGTCGCTCCTGGATCTTGTGCATGCCGAGGATGCCGCTCTGGGGCGGGTTGAGGATGGGGGTGGAGAGCAGGGAGCCGTACACCCCGCCGTTGGAGATGGTGAAGGTGCCGCCCTGCAGCTCCTCGTAGCTCAGGGTGCCTTCCCTGGCCTTCTGGCCGAACTGGCGGATGGCCTTCTCGATCTCGGCGAAGGAGAGGCGGTCGGCGCCGCGCAGGATGGGCACCACCAGCCCGCGGGGCGAGCCCACGGCGATGCCGATGTCGTAGTAGCCGTGGTAGATGATGTCGGGGCCGTCCACCGAGGCGTTGAGGATGGGGAAGCGCTTGAGCGCCTCCACGCTGGCCTTGACGAAGAAGGACATGAAGCCCAGCCGCACCCCGTGGGCCTGCTCGAACTGCTCGCGGTAGCGGCTGCGCAGGTCGACCACCGCCTGCAGGTTCACCTCGTTGAAGGTGGTGAGGATGGCGGCCGTCTGCTGTGCCTCCACCAGCCGCTCGGCGATGCGGGCGCGCAGGCGGCTCATGGGCACGCGCTGCTCCAGCGGGGCCTCCCGGGTGGCGGCGCCCGCGGACTCGCGCACGCTGGTGGCCACGCTCTCGGCGTCGGGATCCTGCTTCGGCGGGTGGGCGTCGAGCCAGGCCATGACGTCGGACTTGAGGATGCGGCCGTTCTTGCCGGTGCCCTTGATCCGGGTGGGATCCAGGTTCAGCTCCTTGATGAGGCGGCGTACCGCCGGGGTGAGCACCGGTTCCTGCGGCGGGGCCGCTTCGGGCTTCTCTTCGGCTGTGGCGGCTGGTTCCGGGGCGGGCTTCGGCCCGGATGCGGCCTCGGCCTTGCGCTCGGGCGCCTTGCCGGGCTCCAGCAGCGCCAGCACGTCGTCGGCCTCCACCAGCTGGCCCTCTCTCGCCTTGACCTCGGCCAGCACGCCGTCGGCGGGGGCGGGCACCTCCAGCACCACCTTGTCGGTCTCCAGGTCCAGCAGGTTCTCGTCGCGGCGCACCGCCTCGCCCTCCTTCTTGTGCCAGGCGAGGACGGTGGCGTCGGTGACCGACTCGGGAAGGGTGGGGACGCGGATTTCGATGGCCATCAGAACATCCTCTGGTTCAGTTCGGGGTCGAAGCGGCCGCTGAGGGCGTCGTCGATGATCTTCTGCTGCTCCTCCACGTGGATGCGATGGTAGCCGGTGGCCGGCGCCGCCGCCGCGGGGCGGCCCACGTAGAAGACCCACTTGCCCGCCTTCACCATGCGCGAGAAGCGGTGCTTGATCTGATCCCAGGCCCCCTGGTTCTGGGGCTCTTCCTGGCACCAGACGAAGGTGTGGGCGATGGGGAAGGAGGCCACCATGGCGTCGAAGTCGAGCCGCGGGAAGGGGTAGAGCTGCTCCAGGCGCACGATAGCCACCTCCTCCAGGCCGCGGGCGTGGCGCGCCTCCAGCAGCTCGTAGTAGATCTTGCCGGAGCACATGATCACCTGCTCCACCTGCTCGGGGTCGATGGGATCCTGCTCGCCGATCACCGGGCGGAAGGCGCCGCCGGTGAAGGCGTCCAGCGGCGAGGTGGCCAGGGGGTGGCGCAGCAGGCTCTTGGGCGTCATCACGACGAGAGGACGGCGGTAGTTGCGCAGCATCTGGCGGCGCAGCAGGTGGAACATCTGCGCCGGGGTGCTGGGCACACAGAGCTGGATGTTGCGCTCGGCGCACAGCTGCATCCAGCGCTCGATGCGGGCCGAGGAGTGCTCGGGCCCCTGGCCCTCGAAGCCGTGGGGCAGGAAGAGGGTGAGGCCGCACAGCAGCCCCCACTTGGCGCCGGCCGAGGTGATGAACTGGTCGATGACCACCTGGGCGCCGTTGGCGAAGTCGCCGAACTGGGCCTCCCAGATGGTGAGAGTCTCGGGCTCGGCGGTGGCGTAGCCGTACTCGAAGCCCAACACCGCCTCCTCCGACAGGGGCGAGTCGATGACGATGAAGGGGGCCTGGTCGGGGCGGATGTGCTGCAGCGGGAAGTACTTCTCGCCCGTCTCCTGGTCCACCACCATGGCGTGGCGGTGGAAGAAGGTGCCGCGGCGGCAGTCCTGGCCGGAGATGCGCACCGGGATGCCCTGATCCACCAGGGAGGCGTAGGCCAGGTTCTCGCCGAAGCCCCAGTCGGCCAGCTGCTCGCCGCGGGTCATGCAGCGGCGTGCCTCCATGATGCGCTCTACCCGCGGGTGGAGCTTGAAGCCCTCGGGAAAGTCGGTGAGGCGCTCCCCCAGCTGCCGGACCTTCTCCGGCGGGATGCTGGTTTCCACCGGGTCGTTCCACTTGCCCTTGAGGTAGCGCCGCCAGTTCACCCGGTAGGGGTTGTTCACCTCGCACAGCACGGGGCGGCTCACGATCTCGCCCTTGTCGAGCTGGTCGCGGTAGTGGTCGATCATCGCCTGCGCCTCCTCCGGCGTCACCACCCCCTCGGCCGCCAGCCTGCCGGCGTAGAGGGTGCGGGTGGTGGGGTGCATGCGGATCTTCTGGTACATCAGCGGCTGGGTCACCGCCGGCTCGTCCGCCTCGTTGTGGCCCTGACGGCGGTAGCAGACCAGGTCGATGACCACGTCCTTGTGGAAGTGGTTGCGGTAGTCCAGCGCCAGGCGGGTGACGAAGATCACCGCCTCGGGGTCGTCGCCGTTGACGTGGAAGATGGGCGCCTGGACCATCTTGGCCACGTCGGTGCAGTAGGTGGCGGAACGGCTGTTGAGCGGGTCCGAAGTGGTGAAGCCGATCTGGTTGTTGACCACGATGTGCACCGTGCCGCCGGTGGCGAAGCCCTCGGCCTGGGAGAGGTTGAAGGTCTCCATCACCACCCCCTGCCCGGTGAAGGCGGCGTCGCCGTGGAGCAGCACCGGCAGCACCTGGTCGCCGGTGCGGTCGCCGCGCCGCCGCTGGCGCGCGCGCACCGAGCCCTCGACTACCGGGTCGATGATCTCCAGGTGGGAGGGGTTGAAGCCGAGCACCACGTGGGTGATGCCCCCCGGCGTCTCCACGCTGCTGGAGAAACCCTGGTGGTACTTCACGTCGCCCGAGGTCATCACGCCGTGGCGGCGGCCGCGGTCCTGGAACTCGTCGTAGATCTCCGAGGGGGGCTTGCCGATGATGTTGGTGAGGACGTTGATGCGGCCGCGGTGGGTCATGCCGATGACGATCTCCTGCAGGCCGTCGCGGCCGGCGCGCTGGATCAGCTCGTCGAGCAGGGGAATGAGCGACTCGCCCCCCTCCAGCGAGAAGCGCTTCTGCCCCACGAAGCGGGTGTGCAGGTACTTCTCCAGCCCCTCCGCCGCGGTGAGCATGCGCAGGATCCAGCGCTTGTCTTCCGGCTCCAGCTCGGGGCGGGTGCGGTAGGTCTCCAGCCGCTGCTGGATCCAGCGCTTCTCCACCGTGTCGGTGATGTGCATGTACTCCGAGCCCACGGTGCCGGTGTAGACCTTCTTCAGCAGATCGATGATCTCGCGCAGGGGCAGGCGCTCGGGGGCGAAGAGGGAGCCGGTATTGAAGGTGCGGTCCAGATCCTCTTCCGACAGGTTGTGGTAGGCGAGGGTGAGCTCGGGGAGGGGCTCCATCTCGGTGAGGTGGAGGGGATCGAGATCGGCGTTCTGGTGCCCCCGCACCCGGTAGGCGTTGATCAGCCGCAGCACCGAGGCCTGCTTGGCGGCGGCCACGGCGGCCAGCGTCTCGTCACCGCCGAGAGGCATGCAGGGGCGCCGTTCGCGGCCCAGCCGCCGGAAGTTCTGCTGGATCTGGCGGTGGGAGGGGTCCTTGCCGCTGTAGCCGTCCACCTGGGGCAGCGACTCGAACCGCTTGCGCCACGCCTCGGGCACGCTGCCCGGATCCTGCAGCCAGGACTCGTAGAGACTTTCTATGAAAGGGGCGTTACCATCATAAAATGGTGAGGATCGACGAAGTGACTCGAACAGGTCGGACATTTTTATGATGATCGCCCAAAAGTGTGCGGAAAGCTCGAAAACTGCCCGTCTCATCCATTTTTCGATGGCTTTCCTTGGCTTGGGAGTCTAGCACAGCGGTGGGGGAATGGCAGGCGGATTCCGGAGAATAGTATGGCCATACTAAAATTTGTGACAAAGGGCGCCTTTTTCCGGCCGGGAATGTTGGTGTGGGTGCTGGCGCTTTTCGGGTGCTGGGGGTGGCCCCCCGCGGTCGTTGCGGCCGGGCCGCCGAAGGGGGACTGTGCGGCCCCGGCCTCCTTCACCGACCTGCGCCACTGCGACCTCTCCGGCAGGGACCTGGCGGGCATCGAGCTCCGGGGCAGCCGGCTCGACGGGGTGAACCTCTCCAATGCGAAGATGCCCGGCTGTGACCTCACCGGTGCCAGCCTGAAGGGGGCGGACCTCAAGTGGGCCAACCTGGCGGAGTGCAAGGCGCGGCTGGCGGACTTCTCCGGCGCAGACCTCTTCCACGTCACGCTCGACGGCGCGGTGCTCGACCACGCCCGCTTCGTCGGCGCCAACATGTTCGGCGCCAACCTCAACGAGGTGAAGGCGCGGGAGGCCAACTTCTCCTCCGCCTACATGAAGGACATCGCCATGGAGGAGAGCGACTTCCGGGGTGCGCTCTTCTGGGAGTCCTTCATGCACCGCGCCGTGGCCATCGGCTCCGACTTCCGGGACGCCCTGGTGCACAGCGCCACGCTCACCGGCGCATCGCTGGAGGAGGCGCGGTTCGAGGGGGCCGAGGTGACCCACAGCCTGCTCAACGGGGCGCACCTCGCCGGCGCCCGCTTCAACGGGGCCGACCTGGCCGATTCCCGCTTCGTCAACGCCCGGCTGGAAGAGACCGACTTCAGCGCGGCCATCAACCTGCCGCCGCACCTGCTGGAGATGCTCCGTTGAGAAAATGCGAGGCGACTCGCGTTTGCGGCAGGCGGCGGCAGTCCCCGGCTCCGGTTCGAGGTAGAATTGCATAGATGGCAGCACGGAAACGCCCATTGCCGGCCCGTTTCAAGATCCAGATCTCCTCCCTGGAGGCGGACGTGGCCTTCTGCAACGCGCTGATCACCTTTGCCGGGCAGATCCCGGAGACGGTCTACCAGCGCGCCGAGATCCGCGTCTACCGCACCCTGGAGCAGGAGCTCCAGCAGCGGCTCGAGGCGGCCCGCCGTGAGGCGCGGGAGCGCGTCGAGAAGCTCAGTGCCTGATTCCCGCTCTCCGTGAAACTGCTCGCCATCGACACCACCGAAACCGCCTGCTCCGTTGCGCTCGCGCTGGATGGTGACGCCATCTGGCGCCACCGGGTGGCGCCCCGGCAGCACGGCGAGCTGGTGCTGCCCATGGCGGCCGAACTGCTCGAGGAGGCGGGGCTCCCGCTCTCCCGCCTGGACGCCATCGCCTTCTCCCGCGGGCCGGGCTCCTTCACCGGCGTGCGCATCGCCACGGCGGTGGCGCAGGGGCTGGCGCTGGGCGCGGACCTTCCCCTGGTTCCCGTCTCCACCCTGCTGTCGCTGGCGCAGGGGGCCTTCCGCGAGGCCGGCGCCGCCCGGGTGCTCGCCGCGCTGGACGCGCGCATGGGCGAGCTCTACTGGGCGGCGGTGGAGGTGGGGGACGAAGGACCCTGCCTGCTTTCGGAGGAGCAGGTGGCGCCGCCGCCCCGGGTGACGGCGCCCGGGCGCGACGACTGGGTGGCCGTGGGCAGCGGCTGGGATGCCCACCTGGAGGCGCTGCTGCCCAGGTTCCGGCCGGTTCGGGTACTCCACGGGTGGCAGATCCACGCGCGGGACGTGGCCGCGGTGGGGGCGGTGGAATTTGCGCGGGGCGGCGGCGTGCCGCCCGAGCGGGCGCTGCCGGTCTACCTGCGCGACCAGGTAGCCAGGAAACCTCTGAATAGGCCGTGAACTCGCATCTTGCGCCTGAGGCTCCCGGAAAATCAGCCGTCCAGCCGCTCGAGTAGGCGCCTTTCCAGCTCCGCCAGCCGCGCCGGGTCCTCCAGGGGCTGGCAGTCGCCGCCGGTGACGGCGAAGAGGTCGTCCACCTCGGCGCCGATGGTGGTGATCTTGGCCTGCAGCACGCGGATCTCCTGGTCGGCCAGCACCCGGGTGACGAGGGCGAGCAGGCCGGGGCGGTCGGTGCTCCGCAGGTGCAGCCGGGTGAGGCGGTTCTCGCGATCCTGGACGATCTCCACCTCCGAGCGGCGGGCGAACTGCTGCAGCTTCTTCGAAAGGGGGCGCTGTGGCACGGCCGGCTCCTCCTCCCGGGCCAGCCCCTCCTTCATCGCCTCGATCACCTCCTGGCTCCGGAACGCCCCCTGGATGTGGCTGCCGTCGTGCTCCAGCACGAAGAAGCTGTTGAAGGCGAGCCCCTCGTCGGTGGTGTGGATGCGCGCCTCGAGGATGTTGAGGTGCAGTCGGTCGATGAGCGCGGTGCAGCGCGCGAAGAGCCCCTTGCGGTCGGGGGCGACGATGAACAACTCGTCGCAGCCGCGGCTGCGGGAGGGACGCAGCTCCACCAGCGGCCGGGCCGGGTCGGGGTGCTGCAGCACCAGCCCGGTGTGCCAGGCGATCTCGTCCGGGTCGCTCTGCAGGAAGTGTTCCAGCGTCAGCTGGCGCCACAGGTCGTTGATGCGTTCGTCGCTGAACCCCTTCTCTGCCAGCAGGCGCCGCGCCTCTTCCTGCTTGGCCTGCACCAGCTCGTCCTGCCCCGGGGCCCGCTCCAGGCCGCGCAGCAGCAGGCTGCGGGCGCTGTAGTAGAGGCGGTTGAGCAGGGAGGCGGTCCAGGAGTTCCAGCGCGCCGGGTTGGTGGCGCGGATGTCCGCCACCGTGAGCAGGTAGAGGTAGTCCAGGCGCGACAGGTCGCCCACCTTGCCGGCGAACTCCTGCACCACCCGCGGATCCTCGATGTCCTTGCGCTGGGCGGTCATGGACATCACCAGGTGGTTGAGCACCAACCAGGCCACCAGCTCGCTGTCGTAGCTGGAGAGGTGGTGCAGGCGGCAGAAGGCGCGGGCGTCCTCCGCGCCCAGCACCGCGTGGTCGCCGCCGCGCCCCTTGGCGATGTCGTGGAAGAGACCGGCCAGGTAGATGAGCTCGGGCTTGGCCAGCTGGTCGAAGACCTGGGAGCAGAGGGGAAACTCGTGGGCGAATTCCGGTATCGAGAAGCGGCGCAGGTTGCGCACCACCATGAGGGTGTGCTCGTCCACCGTGTAGACGTGGAAGAGGTCGAACTGCATGCGCCCGGTGATGCGGCCGAAGGCGGGGAGGTAGCGCGCCAGCACGCCGTAGCGGTGCATGCGGCGCAGCTCGTGGGTGATGCCCCGGGGCTGGCGCAGGATCTCCAGGAAGAGGGAGCGGGCGCGGATGTCGCGCCGGAACCGTTCGTCGACGAGATGCAGGTGGGCGCGCACCAGGCGGATGGTGCTGGCGCGCACACCCTTGAGCTCCGGGTGCTCGGTCATGAGCAGGAAGAGCTCCAGCATGGCGAAGGGGTAGTTGACGAAGAGGGCGGCGTTGGTCACCTCCAGGTAGCCGTTCACCGCCCGGAAGCGGCGGTTGATGGGCGTCACCTCCTGCGGGTGGTCCGCCTCCAGGATCGCTTCGCGGAAGAGCTGCAGCAGCATCTCGTTGAGGCGGTTGAGCTCCATCACCGTGCGGTAGTAGTCCTGCATGAAGGCCTCCACCGCCAGGTTGGCGTCGTCGTCGCAGTAGCCGAACTCGCGGGCGATGGCGCGCTGGTGCTCGAAGAGCAGACGGTCGTCGTGGCGCCCGGTGATGAGGTGGAGGGCGAAGCGGATCCGCCACAGCAGGTGCTGGCCGTCCATGAGGGCGGCGTACTCGGCGTCGGTGAGGAAGCCCCGGTGGACCAGCTCCAGCAGGGTCTCGGCGCCGAAGTGGCGCTTCACCACCCAGCCGATCATCTGGATGTCGCGCAGGCCGCCGGGGTTGGACTTGATGTTGGGCTCCAGGTTGTAGGCGCTGTCCTCGTAGCGGGCGTGGCGCTTGCGCTGCTCCTCCGCCTTGGCGGCGAAGAAGCGGTCGCTGGGCCAGATGCGGTCGGGGCCGGTGGCGGCCTTCATGGCGTGGAAGAGGGACTCGTCGCCGGCCAGGTAGCGCGACTCCATGAGGTTGGTGACGATGGTGACGTCGCGCTCGGCCTCCTCCACGCACTGCTGCGGGGTGCGCACGCTGTGGCCCACCTCCAGCCCCACGTCCCAGAGGAACATCACCAGCTGCTCCAGCGCCTCTTTCGCGGGGCCCTCGGGCTCCGCCTGCACCAGGATCAGCAGATCCACGTCGGAGGCGGGGTGGAGCTCGCCGCGGCCGTAGCCGCCCACCGCCACCAGCGCCGAGGCGGGGTGGTCGGCCATGAAGGTGTTCCAGATGCGCATCAGCACCTGGTCCACGAAGGCGGCGCGTTCGTGCACCAACTCCTCCACCGGGTCGCCGGTATGGAAGCGCTCGGCCAGCCGCTTCCGGCTGGCGCGGATGGCGTCGCGGTAGGCGGGCAGCGGCGCCTCGCCCGCGGCCAGCGCCTGGTCCAGCCGTTCGATCAGGGAGAGGGGCATCAGCCGTTGCCGGCGGCGAGGGCGGCCTTCTCCTCCTCGCGCAGGGTGAGCACCTCGTAGCCGGCCTCGGTCACCAGGACGGTGTGCTCCCACTGGGCGGAGAGGCGGCGGTCGCGGGTCACCACCGTCCAGCCGTCGCCCAGCTGCCTCACCTCCTTGCGGCCGGCGTTGACCATGGGTTCGATGGTGAAGGTCATGCCCGGCTCCATGCGCGGGCCGGTGCCGCGCCGGCCATAGTGGAGCACCTGGGGCTCCTCGTGGAAGCCGCGGCCGATGCCGTGGCCGCAGTACTCGCGCACCACCGAGAAGTGGTTGGCCTCCACGAATTTCTGGATCGCCTCGCCGATGTCGCCGAAGTGGGCGCCGGGCCGCACCACGCGGATGCCGCGCCACATGGCCTCGTAAGTGACGTCGCACAGCCGCTTCGCCGGCACCGAGGGCCGGCCGATACAGAACATCTTGCTGGTGTCGCCGTGGAAGCCGTCCTTGATGACGGTGATGTCGATGTTGAGGATGTCGCCCTTCCTGAGCTTCTTGTCGCCGGGAATGCCGTGGCACACCTGGTGGTTCACCGAGGTGCAGATGGACCTGGGAAAGCCGTGGTAGTTGAGGGGGGCGGGGATGGCCTTCTGCTCGTTGACGATGTAGTCGTGGCAGATGCGGTCGAGCTCCCCGGTGGTGACGCCCGCCTGCACGTGGGGTTCGATCATCTCGAGGACCTCGGCGGCCAGGCGGCCGGCCACGCGCATCTTCTCGATCTCTTCGGGGGTCTTGATGGAGATGGCCATCCAGGGCGGGAATTGTTGTGAAGGGCGCATTATGGTATAAAACGCGCCGCCAAACGGCAAATACACACGCGGTTCCGCTACTGGCAGCGCCGGGGTGCCCCGTTTCGACGGGGTTGGCGCACCGGGAACCGCGGAGGCTCAACCCTATACAGAACGAGGCTACACCATGAGTAACGTGACCATGCGCCAGATGCTGGAAGCTGGCGTGCACTTCGGGCATCAGACCCGCTACTGGAACCCGAAGATGGCCCCCTACATCTTCGGCCAGCGCAACAAGATCCACATCATCAACCTGGAAAAGACCCTGCCTCTCTACAACGAGGCGATGAACTTCATCGGCAAGCTCGCCTCCAACGGCGGCAAGGTGCTCTTCGTCGGCACCAAGCGCGCCGCCAGCAACGTCATCAAGGAGGAGGCCGAGCGCTGCGGCATGCCCTATGTCAACCACCGCTGGCTGGGTGGCATGCTCACCAACTACAAGACCATCAAGCTCTCCATCAACAAGCTCAAGGAGCTGGAGGCGATGGCCGCGGACGGCTCCCTGGAGCAGAAGTTCTCCAAGAAGGAGGCGCTGGGGCTCAAGCGCCAGCTGGAGAAGCTGGAGCGCAGCGTGGGCGGCATCAAGGACATGAAGGGCCTGCCCGACGCGCTCTTCGTCATCGACACCGGCCACGAGGACATCGCCGTGGCCGAGGCGCGCAAGCTGGGCATCCCCGTGGTGGGCGTGGTGGACACCAACAACGATCCCGACCTGGTGGACTACATCATCCCCGGCAACGACGACGCCATCCGCGCCATCCAGCTCTACGTGCAGGGCGCTTCGGCGGCCATCCTCGAGGGCCGTGCCGTGGCCGCCCAGGCGGTGGCCGGCGGTGCCGCGGCCGCCGACGAGGAGAAGGGCGAGGCGGAAGCCGCCGAGGGCTGATCCCGCGCGGCGTGACGCACCGGACCCTTGTCCGCGGATGCCGGGCAGGGGTCCATGGATTTTCAGATTCAGAATTCAGAGGTAGAGACCATGGCAATTACTGCAGCTCTGGTGAAAGAACTGCGCGAGCGTACCGGCGCCGGCATGATGGAGTGCAAGAAGGCGCTGGTGGAGACCGACGGCGACATCGAGAAGGCCATCGAGAACATGCGCAAGTCGGGTCAGGCCAAGGCGGCCAAGAAGGCGGGCCGCATCGCCGCCGAGGGCGTCATCGTGATCCTGCCCAGCGAGGACGGCAAGAAGGTGGCCATGGCCGAGGTCAACTGCGAGACCGACTTCGTGGCCAAGGACGACAACTTCCTCTCCTTCGCCAACGCCGTGGCCGAGCGGGTGCTGGGCAGCGACGTGGAGGACGTGGAGGCGCTCAAGGCGCTGCCGCTGCACGAGGGCGAGGACACCACGGTGGAGGAGGCGCGCCAGGCGCTGGTCTCCAAGATCGGCGAGAACATCAACGTGCGCCGTTTCGTTCGCCTGGAGGCCGAGGGCGAGATCGCCAGCTACCTCCACGGTACCCGCATCGGCGTGCTGGTGGACCTGAGCGGCGGCGACCAGGAGCTGGGCCGCGACCTGGCCATGCACATCGCCGCCTCCAACCCCGTCTGCGTGGAGGAGAAGGACATCCCCGAGGAGCTCCTGTCCAAGGAGCGCGAGATCTTCGAAGCCCAGGCGCGCGAGAGCGGCAAGCCCGACAACATCATCGAGAAGATGATCGAGGGCCGCATGAAGAAGTATATCGGCGAGGTGACCCTCACCGGCCAGCCCTTCGTCAAGGACCCCGACACCAAGGTGGGCAAGCTGCTGGCCGACAGGGGCGCCACGGTGAACCGCTTCATCCGCTTCGAGGTGGGCGAGGGCATCGAGAAGAAGCAGGAGAACTTCGCCGAGGAGGTGAAGGCGCAGATGCGCAGCTGATCCGCGCGGCTTTGCCGATGAAAATGGCGCGCGCCTCCGGGCCGCGCCATTTTTCTTGCCCGCGCCAGCGCGGAGTTTCGCTACACAATCGGGGTCACTGTTGATACTATTCCTCCCCGGTTTTTCCCCGAACAGGGCGTTCCGATCCATGACCGATGACACCACCCCACCACGCCGCATCCTGCTCAAGCTGAGCGGCGAGGCCCTCATGGGCGAGGGCGACTTCGGCATCGACCCCGCCATCCTGCAGCGGCTCGCCGGCGAGGTGGCGGAGGTGGCCCGCAAGGGAATCGGCGTCGGCATGGTCATCGGCGGCGGCAACATCTTCCGTGGCGCCGGTCTGGCGGGCGGCGGCATGGACCGGGTCACCGGCGACCACATGGGCATGCTGGCCACGGTGATCAACTCCCTGGCCATGGGCGACGCCCTGCGCAAGGCGGGGGTGGACGCCCGGGTGCTCTCGGCCCTGGACATGGACCAGGTGTGCGAGCCCTACAGCCGCTACCGGGCGGTGGAGCACCTGGAGCGGGGGCGGGTGGTGATCCTCGCCGCCGGCACCGGCAACCCCTTCTTCACCACCGATTCGGCGGCCAGCCTGCGTGCCATCGAGATCGGCGCCGACCTGCTGATCAAGGCCACCAAGGTGGACGGCGTCTATTCCGACGACCCGGTGAAGAACCCCGACGCCGTCTTCTACGAGCGCATCACCTACGACCGGGCGCTGGACGATCGCCTGGCGGTGATGGACGCCACCGCCCTCATCCTCTGCCGGGACCACGGCCTGCCGTTGCGGGTGATGAACATCTACCGGCCCGGCGCCCTCGGGCAGCTGCTGGCGGGGGAAGAGATCGGAACACTGGTCACGAGCGGAGAGAGCGAATGATTGACGACATAAAGAAGGATGCGGCGGAGCGCATGGACAAGACCATCAAGGCGCTCCACGACTCCCTGAGCAAGATCCGCACCGGGCGCGCCCATCCCAGCCTGCTCGACCATCTGACGGTCTCCTACTATGGCGCGGAGACCCCCCTGAAGCAGGTGGCCAACATCAGCGTCGAGGACGCGCGCACCCTGGTGATCCAGCCCTACGAACAGTCCATGGTGAAACCGGTGGAGAAGGCCATCATGGAGTCGGACCTGGGACTCAACCCCAACACCGCCGGCACCGTCATCCGCGTGCCCATGCCGCCGCTCACCGAGGAGCGGCGCCGGGACCTCACCCGCGTGGTGCGCCAGGAGGGCGAGCAGGCCCGGGTGGCCATCCGCAACATCCGGCGCGACGCCAACAGCGACCTCAAGGAGCTGGTGAAGGAGAAGCTCATCACCGAGGATGACGAACGCCGCGGACAGGAGGTGATCCAGAAGCTCACCGATCAGCACATCAAGGAGATCGACGAGATGCTGGAGGCCAAGGAAAAGGATCTCATGGCGGTCTGAAGCCGTCGGCCGAATGTCCTCCGCGAATCCTCCCGAAGAGAAGATCCCCCACCACGTGGCGATCATCATGGACGGCAACGGCCGCTGGGCCCGGGCCCGC
>Ga0256914_1000916_pt1 | contig 28294 bp, 23 predicted proteins | sample HulkmetaG_FD_191571 | JGI IMG/M metagenome (GOLD analysis project Ga0256914, IMG submission 191571) | Hydrothermal chimney microbial communities from Main Endeavour vent field at the Juan de Fuca Ridge, Pacific Ocean - Hulk | ecosystem: Environmental > Aquatic > Marine > Hydrothermal vents ... | reverse complement strand
GGACCGGCGGCCGCCCGGCGGGCGAGACGCTCGATCACCGACGCCAGCGGTTCCCCGACCACCTCCTCGAAGATCCGCTCCTGCTCCTCCGGCGGCGGCACCTCCTCCCGGCCCGTGCACTCGCCGACGAGGTGCCATTCCCCGGGGGCCTGACGCACCTCGCGCGCCGTTCCGCCCCGACCTGCTTCCCTGCCGCGTGCCGTCTCGTCGGGATCAGCCGCCGAACCACTCGGGCTCGTTGCCGGGCTTCCACTTGATGTTGCAGCCCATGCTGGGCACCTGGGGCTGCGGGGGCTCCCGGCCGGCGAGGAGGGCGTCGCAGGCGGCCCGCAGGTCGCGCCCGGTGACGGGCACGCCGCTGCCGGGGCGGGAGTCGTCGAACTGGCCCCGGTAGAAGAGACGCCGGTCCCGGTCGAACAGGAAGAAGTCCGGCGTGCAGGCGGCCCGGTACGCCTTCGCCACCTCCTGGGTCTCGTCGAAGAGGTACGGGAACGGGTAGCCGAACCGCTCCCTGTCCTCCTTCATCTTCTCCGGCGCGTCCTCCGGGTAGGCCTCGACGTCGTTGCTGTTGATCCCGACGATGGCGATCCCCTTCCGCAGGTACTCCCGCGCGAACTCGGCGAGCGCCTCCTTGACGTGCACCACGTACGGGCAGTGGTTGCACATGAAGATGACGAGGAGGCCCGGAGCATCCCGGAAGTCGTCCCGGGTGACGATCCTCCCGTCGGTATCCGGCAGCCGGAAGTCCGGCGCCGGCATCCCCAGTTCCGGCATCGTCGAGAGCGTCTTCACCATCGCGCTTGGTCCTCCTCCGGGCCGGCAACGCCCGGCCCGACAACGATCCCCGCGCCCGGGCGCGCCGCCACGTTGCCACGGCGGCCGGGCCCGCGGCGACAGAGAGCCGTCGTTTCTGCAAGGATTTCGACAGAGAAGACGTGATCCTGCAACGCCCGGGACAGAGAACCCGGGTTCCCGCAATCCGGGGTACCCGGACACGCCGCACCCGAAAGCCCACGAACGATCCCGAACGTCCGGGCCGGGCCGAACGGACCGCACGCGGGCCGAATCGGTCAAAGATCGTGCGGGAACCCGCGTTCTCCGTTCGTCGGCCTGCGTTTGCCCCCGCTCCCTGCGGGCCGGCGGCGGAAAGCGCGGCAACGGGCGCTGCGAACACCACCGGGGGTTCGTGCACGGGCAGCCGGCAGGCCGCCTGCCGGTTCCGGGCGCGCGCGGCGCCGCCGATGGTCGGTCACCAGGTGCGGGCGCGGCGGCGGGCAGCCTCCCGCTTCCGGCGGGTCTCCCAGGCCTTCTTCGCGGCGAGGGAGCGGCGCCGACGCTCGGCCGCCTTCTTCCGCAGGAACTTCCGGGCGTAGGCCTCGAGCTCCTCCGGCTCCCGGAACTCGAGGTCGTGGTGCTCGTCCCGGGCGTACCAGTCGCAGAGCGGCTCGTCCGGGTCCTCGAGGTGACGGGGATCCCCGTACTCCCGGCAGATCCGCGGGCGCTTCTCGTAGATCGTGCAGCGACCGTGCTCGTCGAGGAAGCGGCACGGCTCGTCGACCTGGAGGAACCACTCGTCGTCGTCGACCCAGATCCAGGTCTTCTCGTGGAGCAGGTACCACCGGAGGTCGTCGAAGTCCTCGGCGTCCTCCGGCGGGTCGAGCTCGAGGGCGTAGTAGCGGCAGCAGAGGGCATCGCACAGGTGACAGGGCGGCCCCCCGGGCTGCTCGGGGACCGCGCAGGCCTTCTTTCCTCGCTGCCGGGCGGCGGGCAGGCGCTTCGACATCGTTTCCTCCGGTCCTCCGGGAAATCGCGGGATTCTACCGTGCTTCCCCCGGTTCGTGGGCCCGCGGGAACCAGGGCGTCCCGCCGATCACCGTCGCGGTGACCCGCGCGTCCAGCAGCGCGCGAGGGTCCCCCTCCTCGAACGCGGCGACCACGTCCCGGTCGAACACGGTGAGGTCCGCGAGGTACCCGGGCGCCAGCCGCCCGAGGTCGTCCTCGCGGCGCACCGCCCACGCGGCCCCCGCGGAGAACGCGGCGATCGCCTCGGGCAGGGTGAGCCGCTGGTCCGGCAGCCAGCCGCCGGGCGGGTTCCCGTCGAGGTCCTGCCGCGTGACGGCAGCCCAGAGCCCGAGCCGGGGATCGCACGACTCGACCGGCACGTCCGAGCCGAAGGCCAGGTGTCCCCCGGCGGAGAGGATCGAGCGCCACGCGTAGGCGCCGGCGAGACGCGCGCGGCCCAGCCGCTCTTCCGCCCAGGGCATGTCGGAGGTCGCGTGGGTCGGCTGCATCGACGCGACGACCGGCAGCTCGCCGAAGAGCGGGATGTCCCCGGGCGGGACGACCTGGGCGTGCTCGACGCGCGGCCGCAGGGAGGCCCACTCCGGGTGCCCGGCGAGCAGGCGCCGGTAGATCCCGAGCAGCTCGTGGTTGGCGGCGTCGCCGATCGCGTGGACCGCCGGCTGGAGGCCGCGCTCCATCGCGGCGCGGATCCTCCGCTCGAGCTCGTCCGGGGGCGTCACCCAGATGCCCCGGTTCCCCGGGTCGTCCGCGTACGGCTCGAGCAGGCGCGCCCCGCGGCTGCCGAGGGCGCCGTCGGCGAACAGCTTGACCCCGACGAGGTGCAGCCGGCCCTCGTCCCGCGGCCCCGACTCGAGGAGCTCCTCGGCCAGCGGGTCCCCCCACTCGGCGTACGCCCAGGCGCGCAGCGGGAACCTCCCGGTCCGGGCGAGCCGCACGAGCGCCTCCCACTCGACCCGCGAGACGCTCATCGCGTGGAAGCCGGCGAGGCCTTTCGCGAGCAGGTCCCGGGCGACGTCCGCGAGGATCTCCTCCGCGAGTTCCGGGGACGGCGGCGGGATCCTGCCCGTCACCAGCTCCTCGGCCGCGTCGAGGAGGATCCCGGTCGGCGTCCCGTCCGGCGCGCGGAGGATCTTCCCGCCCGGCGGGTCCGGCGTGGCGGCGTCGATGCCCGCCTCCCGCAGCGCGGTCCGGTTCACCCACAGGGCGTGCCCGTCCACGCGCCACAGCGCGCAGGGCCGTCCCGGGACGGTCTCCTCGAGCCGGTCCGCCGTCGGCCACGCGTGGCCAGGCCAGTCCTCCTGGTCCCACCCGCGGCCGAGCACCCAGGGGTCGCCCGGGTGCGCGGCGGCGAACGCCCGCACCCGCTCGAGCGCCTCGTCGAGGGTCCGCGCCCCCACGAGATCGGCCCGCCTCCGCGCGAGGCCGTAGCCGAGCAGGTGCCCGTGGGCGTCGACGAGCCCCGGCACGGCGAGCGCACCGGGAAGGTCGATCACCTTGCCCCCGTGGGCGAGGACCCGCGGGATCTCCTCCCTCGAGAGCAGCTCCCGGATCCTTCCTTCCTCGACCAGCAGCCCGTCCGCCCACGGGTGGTCCGGGTCGCCGGTCCAGAACCGCACGCCGGTGAGGATCGTCACGTCCCCCTCCCCCCCGGGACCGGGCGCCCCGCACCCCGGGGCGAGGAGGGCGAGGCCCAGGGCCACGCAGGTGCAGATCGCCGGAACGGAACGCATCGGTCACCTCCGGCCGCCCATGATGCCACGCCGGGAGCCGGTAGAATCCCCCGGCCCCCTTTCGCGGAGGAGCGCCCGTGCGCGCCGTGCTGTTCGACATCGACGGGACCCTGGTCAAGCTCGGCGGCGCCGGCCGCGAGGCCCTGGCGCGGGGGGTCGCGTCCGCCCTCGGCCGGCCGTTCGAGGAGGTCCTCGCCGCGGCGATGGAGGTCGACTTCCGGGGCCGGACCGACACGATCCTGCTCGAGCAGCTCGCCGGCCGGCTCGGGCACCGGGTGCGCGACCTCGACCCGGCGATGGTCGACGCCTACCTGGCCGCCCTGCCGGGGACGGTCGCCCGCTCCCGGGCGGAGGGCCGGTACGAGACGATGCCGGGGGCCCTCGAGCTGGTCGCCCGGCTCGAGGACCGGGACGACGTGCTGGTGGGCCTCCTCACCGGGAACGTCCGGGAAGCCGCCCGGATCAAGCTCGCCCCCGTGGGCCTCGCCGGTCTCGCGGACCGTCCCGGCGGCTTCGGGGACGACGCCCGGGAACGGGCCGACCTCGCCCGGGCGGCGGCGCGGCGGCTCGAGGCAGCGGGAGTCCCGCGGGACCGGGTCCTGGTGGTCGGGGACACCGAGCACGATGTCGCCGCCGCCCACGCGGCCGGCCTCCGCGCGGTCGCCGTCGCCACGGGCTGGACCGACCCCGGCGTGCTCCGGGCCTCGGGAGCCGAGCTGTTCCTGCCGGACCTGCGCGATCCCGGTCCCCTACTGCACCTCCTGGAGACCCTCGGCTGACTGACCGGGCGGCCCCGTAAGCCGGTCAACTTGTCACGGCGGCCCCGCGATTTCGCCCGAAGAACGGGTCTTTCATGCAAGGTGACACGCATCCATTGCCGGATCGTCATTTTTTTCGGATCACCGCGCTTGACAGTCCCCGCCGCCGGGCCTACCGTCCCCGCGTCGGGCCGGGCCCCGGAGGGAAGCGGAGTCCCCGGCACCGGGAGGCACGAGCGATGGCACGGACGATCGACGAGGCGCGCGCGATCCTGCGGGAGGAGAAGATCCGCTTCCTGCGACTGGTCTTCTCGGACATCCACGGCGTGGTCAAGAACGTGGAGGTGCCGGACAAGCAGTTCGAGAAGGCCCTTTCCGGCGAGATCATGTTCGACGGGTCTTCGATCGAGGGGTTCGTCCGCATCCAGGAGTCGGACATGCTCCTCGAGCCCGACCTGGACTCCCTGCGGATCTTCCCCGAGGAGGGGGACCGGGACCGGGTCGCGATGCTGATCTGCGACGTCCGGACCCCGGACGGGGAGCCGTTCCCCGGCGATCCGCGCTACGTGCTCCGCCGGGCCGTGGAGCGGGCCGCGAGGATGGGCTACGTCCCGAAGATGGGCCCGGAGGCGGAGTTCTTCCTCTTCCACCGGAACCCCGACGGGACGCCGACCACGGTCACGCACGACCACGGGGCCTACTTCGACCTCTCCCCGGTCGACCGGGGCGAGGAAGCCCGGCGCAAGATCGTCAACGTCCTCGAGAAGATGGGCTTCGAGGTGGAGGCCGCCCACCACGAGGTCGCCCCGGGCCAGCACGAGATCGACTTCCGCTACGCCGACGCCCTGACCACGGCGGACAACCTGATGATCTTCCGCCACGTCGTGCGGAAGGTCGCACTCGACTTCGATCTCCACGCGACCTTCATGCCGAAGCCGCTCTACGGCGAGAACGGCTCCGGGATGCACGTCCACCAGTCCCTGTTCACCCTCGACCGGTCGCAGAACGTGTTCGACGACCCGGAGGGCGAGTACGGGCTCTCGAAGCTGTGCCTCCACTACATCGGGGGAATCCTGCGCCACGCGAAGGCGATCTGCGCGGTGACCAACCCCACCGTGAACTCCTTCAAGCGGCTGGTTCCCGGTTACGAGGCCCCGACGAACATCTCCTGGTCGGAGCGGAACCGGTCTCCGCTCGCCCGGGTCCCGGCGCGCCGCGGCAAGGGGGCCCGGGTGGAGATCCGGATGCCGGACCCGTCCTGCAACCCCTACCTCGCGTTCGCCGTGATGATCCAGGCCGGTCTCGACGGGATCGACAACGAGATCGACCCGGGACCGCCGGTCAACAAGGACATCTTCCGGATGAGCGAGCGGGAGAAGCGGCGCCTCAAGATCGACCAGCTCCCGGCCGACCTCTACCAGGCGGTGCAGGCGCTGCAGAAGGACAAGGTCGTCCTCGAGGCCCTCGGCGAGCACGTCGCGACGAACTTCATCGAGGGGAAGCTCAAGGACTGGCAGGAGTACCTGACGATCGTCCACCCGTGGGAGGTCGAGCGCTACCTCGGGATGTACTGACGCCCGGCTCCCGGCGCCGCGCACGTCCGTGGCACCGCGCGCGCCTGGCACCGGCGGGCGGCCTTCCGGCCGCCCCTACCGGACCCCCTGGAAACGCGCCACGCGGATTTCGTGTAGGGGTCGCCGGAAGGCGACCCGGGCGGCGCAACGCGCCGCGCACCACGCGGCGTCCGGCGAACCACGGCACCGCGCGCGGGCCGGGGGACCGGTCAGGGGAGGTGGTAGAGGACGTGCTCCCGGGCAAGGCGCCCGATCCGCTCCGCCTCGGCCCGGGAGAGGTGGGTGTCCGGTGGCGAGGCCTGGTCTCCACCCCCCGCCTCGACCACGGCCAGGTCCGCCCCCCGGACCTCTTTCTCGAGGCGCGGGCACGGGCCCGTGTCCCCGCTGACGACGATCCGCAGGTCACCGACGCGGATCGACATTCCCCAGGCGTCCATCAGCGCGCCCGGGGGATCGGATGCCGACCGGGAGTGCCGCACCGGGAAGGGCCGCACCTCGAACGGCCCCATCCGGTGGACCTCCCCGTCCCGGTGGGTCCAGGCCTCCACCGGGAACCGCTCGCGGCCCCGGTACGCGTCCCGCCAGGCGGCAAGGCACCCGGCCGCCAGGGGCGCGTCCCCGGGCAGGGCAATCGGCAGCGGCGCCTCCCGCCGGGCCCGCCGGAGCATCCAGAGAAGCCCGGGCAGCCCGGAGACGTGGTCCCCGTGGTCGTGGGTGAGGACGACCCCGGCGAGACCGCGGGCCAGGCCGGCGAACGACGGGGCGCGGGGCGCGCCTTCCGCGAGGCGGCGCGCGGTGCCGTCCCCGGCATCCACGACGAGGAACGCGTCGTCGTACTGGAGAAGGATGGAGATGGAAAGGCCCGCCTTCTTCCCGGCGAGGAAGAGACGGGCTTCACCGCGGGACCACCGGAGCATCGGGTCCGGTTCGCGGGACCTGGCTCGGCCCTCCCCGGGGGGAAGGGCCCGGGCTCACGCGGAGATCGCGGCGGCCTGCTGGCGGTAGGCGCCGAGGATCGTGAAGCCCTTGTTGGTCTCGACCGCCATCCAGTTCCGGTAGACCTTGTTGCGATCGAGGTCGAGGACGTAGGTCTCGCCCTCCCAGCGGAAGCTGATCAGTTCCTTCGGCTGGCTGGCAGTCTTGCGGGTCTTGCGGGTGCTCTTGCGGGCGTTCCTGGTCGCGGCCATCTTCAACCCCCGTCGCTTGGCCCCTGCTCGGGCGCTCCGCCCCCTTGTCGAGCAAGATACCTGCCACCGCCAGCGCCCCCGGGCACGCTTGCAAAACTCCTTGTTCTGCAGCATGTTGCTCCGTGAGACCCCACCGTGGCCATCCCGCCTCCACCCCTTTTCAGGGGCATTGGTGGCCCAGTTTCCTTGAATCGTCGGCCATATTGACCCATAATCGCTTCAACATGCGTCCCCGGCTTCCCGTCTCCGTTCCCCACCCCTCCGACTGCCGCGTCGCCGTAGCCGCCCGGGAAGCCGCCCTCGGAGACCACCTCGAGTCGCTCTGTCTCGCCCTCGGCTACCAGGTCGTCCGCGGGGAGACCCTGGACGACGTCCGGGAACTGCTGGGGGCGGGCGACCTGGACGTGGCCATCGTCGACGCGCTGCTCCTCGGCCAGGAACCCGGCCGAACGGTCCGGGAGCTCGCCGGTCCCGAGGAGGCCCCCGGCCTGCTCGTGGTCGCCCCTCCCGAGGAGCCGTCCTCCGCCTTCGCCTGGCTCGAGCACGGGGCCATGGACATCCTTCACCGACCGCCCCACCCGGCGGAGGTCCGGATGCGGGTCGAGCAGGCGATCGCCACCCGGGACATGGGCGTCCATCTCGCCAGCCTCGAGGACGCGATCACCGAGCGCTCGCGCCGGTCGTTCACGACGCGGAGCCTGGTCACCCATTCCCCGGCGATGCGCGAGCTGGCCGATACCCTCGACCGGGTCGCCCGGATGCGGACCACGGTCCTGATCCTGGGCGAGAGCGGCTCCGGAAAGGAACTCGTCGCCCGGGCCCTCCATTTCCGCTCCCCGCGCCTCGGCGGCCCCTTCATCGCGATCAACTGCGCGGCCCTCCCGCCCCACCTGATCGAGTCCGAGCTGTTCGGCCACGAGCGCGGCGCCTTCACCGGCGCGGTGAGCCGCCGGGCCGGCAAGTTCGAGCTGGCCCACAATGGCACCCTCTTCCTCGACGAGGTCGGCGAGACCGACCTGCCGACCCAGGCCAAGCTCCTCCGGGTGCTCGAACACCAGGAGTTCATGCGCGTCGGCGGCTCCCGCCCGGTGCGGGTCGACGTCCGGCTGGTGGCGGCGACGAACGCCGACCTGGAACGCCTCGTCCGGGAGGGACGTTTCCGCGACGACCTCTACTACCGCCTCAAGGTGGTCACCCTCCGCGTCCCGCCGCTCCGGGAACGGGTGGAGGACATCCCGGAACTCGCCGAGACCTTCCTCGCATCGATCTGCCGGGCGAACCATCTCCGCCCGCGCCGGCTGACCTCGGCCGCGATCGACGCCCTCTGCCGGTATCCCTGGCCGGGCAACGTCCGCGAGCTGATCAACACCCTCGAGGCCATCGTCGTGGCCGCGCCCACCGAGACGATCGACCGGGAACACCTGCCGGCGAACATCCAGGCCGGCACGACGGGGCTCCCGGCATCACCGCGCCTCCTCGTCGGCCGCACGCTCCGGGACATCGAGGCCGAGGCGATCCGCGCGACGCTCCTCCAGGTCGGCGGCTCCCGCACGGAGGCGGCTCGCGTCCTCGGCATCGGGCTGCGCACCATCCGGCGCAAGATCCGCGAGCTCGGCCTGGACCGGGAGATCCCGCCGCGCCCCGGGCGTCCTGCTCGACGCCGGAACGGCGGAGGAAACGATCGAGAACGCTCCCCGTGACCATCGAACCACCGAAGAATCCAGCGCAACGTTCTTGACAAGAACGAACGACTCCAACCATATTTCCCGCGGATGGCCATCCGTGCGCGGGGACGCTCGTGCACACACGCGTGTCGGGCCGACGGCCCGGAAAGGAGGTTCGAGAGCATGGCGGTGAAGAAGAAGGCCAAGAAGAAGACGGCCAAGAAGAAGGTCGTCCGGAAGAAGAAGACGACCAAGAAGAAGACCACGAAGAAGAAGGTCGCCAAGAAGGCCAAGAAGAAGACGACCAAGCGCAAGACCGCGAAGAAGAAGGCCACCAAGAAGAAGACCACCAAGCGTAAGACCGCGAAGAAGAAGGCCACCAAGAAGAAGGCCACCAAGCGCAAGACCACCAAGAAGAAGACCACGAAGAAGAAGGCCAAGAAGGCCACCAAGAAGAAGACGACGCGGAAGAAGGCCAAGAAGGCCACCAAGAAGACCGCGAAAAAGAAGACGACCCGGAGGACCAGGACCCGGGCCTGACCCAACAGAGACCCCAACAGACCCTTCGAAGGGAAGAGCGCCCCGCCCGCGGGGCGCTTTTTTTGACGGCCTCGACGGCCGCGCCCCGGCGGGGTGCGCTGGCACGTGTCCTCCGCTCCCGCTTATCCTGTCGGGTGGGAGGATCTCGATGGGGAGGAACCACGGGGCACCGGGCATGCTCCTGGCGCTGGCATTCGCCCTCGCCGCCATGGTAACGGGCGCGCGTGCCACCACCCGCACGGGGCCCGCCGGGCCCGTTTACGGTGCGCGTCACGAGCGTCCGCCCGATGTCGTCGTGATCCTGCTCGACTCGCTCCGGGCGGACCAGCTCGACCGGTGGGCGCACGGCCGGCAGGTGATGCCACGGCTGGCAGCCTGGGCCTCGCGGAACGTCGTCTTCACCGCGGCACGGGCCCCCTCCCCCTCCACGCCGACGAGCGTGGCCGCCCTTCTCACGTCGGTCCCGGTCGGCGCCCTCGGCGTCGACTTCGGCCACGGCCTCCCGGAAGAGGTGCCGAGCCTCCCGGCGATCCTCGTGGAACACGGCTGGCACACGCGGGCCTGGTCCGCCAACCCGAACTGCTCCCGCCGGCTCGGGCACGCCCGGGGCTTCGAGCGCTTCGTCGAGGCCTGGAACACGCCGCTCGCCTCGGGCGGGAGGCTGCGCCCGGAGCGCCCCGAGCGGATCGTTCCACCGGACCGGCTCCTGGCCCGTGTCCGGGCAGACCTCGAGAAGCTGCCACGGGGACCCCATTTCCTGTACGTTCACCTCCTCCAGCCCCACGCTCCCTACGATCCTCCCGCGGTCCACCGGGACCCCTTCTCGTCGCCGGCGGCCCGGCGGATGGACGTCTCGCTTCCCCGCCTGGTGCTCCTCGACGGTTCCCCTCGCCTCACGTCCCGCCTGCTCCACGACCTGCGCGACCGCTACGACGGGCACTGCCACTGGGTCGATGCGGCCGTCGGTGACTTCCTCGCCTGGCTCGACCGCGACCCGCGCTTCCGAAACGCCGCCGTCTTCGTCCTCGCCGACCACGGGGAGGCGTTCGGGGAGCACGGGCGCCTCCTGCACAACACGACCGTGCACGAGGAGATGCTCCGGATCCCCCTCCTTTACCGCCCTCCGGGCGGGCGCCGCGTTCACCGGGTGGTCCCCGCCCGGGTCGACCTGCTCGACGTCGCCCCGACGGTCCTCGCCCTCGCCGGGATCCCCGCCCCGGCAACCTTCCGGGGAATCGACCTCGGGCCGCTCGCGAGGGGCCAGGTGAGCCGGGGGCGCGGCCGCTTCCTCGCGACGACGGCGACCCGGCCCCATCTCCACGCGCTCCTGGTCGGCCGCTACAAGGTCCTCCAGGAGCAGGCGGGGACCCGCCCACGTCTCTACGACCTGGCTACCGACCCGGGAGAGGTCCACGATCTTGCGGCCGCGCGGCCGGACACCTGGCGGGCGCTCGCGCGCGCCCTCCGGGCCGAGATCGCCCGGCTGGAGGGGGAGGGCTGGAAGGCTCCGGCCGCCCCGGCCGACCGGGAGGAACGGGAGCTGCTCCGCTCGCTCGGCTACGTCGACTGAGACCCTCCCGGGATGTCCGATCCGTCTCGATCCCGCCCGGGAGCGCGTGTATTCTCGTCTCGTGGACGGCCGGGGCCCGGCGGGAGGGAAGGGCCCCGGGGGAGGGTCGGACGATGCTGGCGACGCGCCTGCGCCAGAAGGAAGCGACGTTCTACTTCGTCGGCTGGCCGGCCCGGGACCTTCTCGAACGGGTGAGATTCGTGTCCCGCTTCTACGGCGAGCGGGGCGAGCAGGTCGGGGGCGACCGGCGCCGGGAGCCGGACGACATCGAGCGGTTCATCGCGGCGATCGAGCGCAGCTCCGGGGCGTTCCAGCGGGAGCTGAACCGGAGGAAGGTCCGCCAGATCCGGGAGTTCTTCCGCAACGAGGCCCGCCAGCCGCTCGTGCCCGGGGCGGTGCTGCTCTTCACCCCGGAAAGGCTGCGTTTCCGGGCGCTGCCGGGGCAGGAGCAGGTCGGCCACCTCTCGCCGCCGGCGGAACCCTTCCTCGTGATCGATGGCCAGCACAGGCTCGCCGGGCTCTGGTTCTACCTCCGGGAGCCGGACGCGGACGACCGGGTCGAGGTCCCGACGATCGTCTTCGACGGCGCGACCGCCGAGTTCGCCACCGAGATGTTCGTCATCATCAACTCGACCCACACCCGCATCAACCGGTCCCACCTGGTCGACCTGTACGAGAAGATCGAGTGGGGCACCGACCCGGAGAAGAGGTTCGCCGCCCGGATCGTCAAGGCGCTCTACCGGGAGCCGGACTCCCCGCTCCGCTACCACGTCAACATGCTCGGCGGCCGCTCCCGCCGGGAGTTCTGGATCAACCAGGCCCAGCTCTTCGGCGAGGCCCACAGGCTGGTGTTGCGGGAGGAGGCGGCCGCCCGCTTCCGGGACGGCCGCGGCTGGAACCTCGACCGGGCGTACGGATTCCTGCGCGACGTCTACCGGGGGGCGCGCGCCGCGTTCGGGGAGGCGTTCGGGGACAATCGCCGCTACATGGTCACGCGGGACGTCACGCTGAAGGCGCTCGTGCGGGTGGCGGGCGACCTGCTCGCCGCCCTCGGCAACGAGATTCCCCCGGCCCCCGACCAGGCCCCCTGGATCGCCGACCGGGTCGCCCCCTGGCGGGAGCTGCTGCCGGACTTCCGGCGCGACGGCTTCTACGAGGCCTTCCCGGCCAAGGGGCCGGTGGAGCGGGTCCAGAAGGTCCGCGTCCGCCTCGACCGGGCGATCGGGATCCGGCCCGCCTGACGCGGGGCCCGGCCCCGGGCCTCAAGCCTCCCCGTGCCGGCCCCAGGCGCGGGCGAGGCGGTCCGTGATCTCGCCGATCGTCGCGTACGCTTCCACCGCCTCGAGGATCGCGGGGACGACGTTCTCGTCGCCCCGGGCGCACGCCTCGACCCGGTCGAGGGCCCGCTCCCACGCGGCGGGGTCGCGCTCCTCCCGGACCCGGCGCGTGCGGGCGACCTGTCGCTCCGCGAGCTCGTCCGGCACGCGGAGGATCGGGATCGGCTCCTCCTCCTCGTCGACGAAGCGGTTGACCCCGACGACGACCCGGTCCCCCGCCTCCACCGCCTTCTGCCAGGCGTACGCCGCGTCGGCGATCTCCCGCTGCTGGAACTGCCGCTCGATCGCCGCGACCGCGCCTCCCATCTCGTCGATCTTCCGGAGCAGCTCGGTCGCCTTCTCCTCGAGGGCATCGGTCAGGGCCTCGACGTAGTACGAGCCCGCGAGCGGGTCGACGGTATCCGCGACACCGATCTCGTGGGCGAGGATCTGCTGGGTGCGCAGGGCGATCTTCGCCGACTTCTCGGTCGGCAGACCGAGGGCCTCGTCCATCGAGTTCGTGTGCAGCGACTGGCAACCGCCGAGGACGGCCGCCAGGGCCTCGTAGGCGGTGCGGATGATGTTGTTCTCCGGTTGCTGGGCGGTGAGCGATGACCCCGCGGTCTGGGTGTGGAACCGCAGGCGGCCCCAGGATGGATCCTCCGCCCCGAAGCGCTCGACCAGGATCCTCGCCCACATGCGCCGGGCCGCCCGGAACTTCGCCACCTCCTCGAGCAGGTCGAGGTGCGCGTTGAAGAAGAACGACAGCCGCGGGGCGAACTTCCCGAGGGGAAGCCCGGCGGCGAGGGCCGCCTCGACGTAGGCGATCCCGTTCGCCAGCGTGAACGCGATCTCCTGGGCGGCCGTCGCCCCGGCCTCCCGGACGTGGTAGCCGGAAATCGAGATCGTGTTCCAGCGGGGAACGTTCTCCGCGCACCAGGCGAAGATGTCGGTGACGAGCCGCAGGGACGGGCGGGGCGGAAAGATGTAGGTCCCGCGGGCGATGTACTCCTTGAGCACGTCGTTCTGGATCGTCCCCCGCAGGACCGACGGGTCGATCCCCTGCTTGCGGGCGACGGCCACGTACATTGCCAGCAGGACCGCCGCCGGGGCGTTGATCGTCATCGAGGTGCTGACCCGGTCGAGGGGAATCCCGTCGAACAGGATCTCCATGTCGGCGAGGGAGTCGATCGCGACCCCGACCTTGCCCACCTCTCCCTCGGACATCGGGTCGTCCGAGTCGTAGCCCATCTGGGTCGGGAGATCGAAGGCGACCGAGAGCCCTGTCTGCCCCTGCTCGAGCAGGTAGCGGTAGCGGGCGTTCGACTCCTCGGCGGTCCCGAAGCCGGCATACTGGCGCATCGTCCAGAAGCGGCTCCGGTACATCGTCGGCTGGACGCCGCGCGTGTACGGGTACTCGCCGGGGAAACCGACGTCCTCGAGGTAGCGGTCCTCCCGCACGTCGGCCGGGGTGTAGACCCGCTTCACCGGGATCCCGGAGGTCGTCGCGAACGCCTCCCGGCGCTCCGGCGCCTTCTCGAGGACCCGCGCGACGGTCTCCCGCTCCCAGCGTTCCCGCTCCCGCTCGATCCGCTCGCGATCGCTCATCGGTGAGGCCTCCCGGGTGGGTTTCGGGGTCCACAAGGATGCCACGGGCGGGGTACCCTGTCCCCATGGAGACGATCCGCTACGGAGACGGCGCGCTCCCCCTGCCCCCCTCGCTGCGCGACCTCCCGGTCCTCGCCGCCGCGGGGCTCCCGCCGCACCCGGAGCCGGAACGACTGGTCCGGCGCGCGGCGGACGAGGCGGCAAGGCACACCCGGACCCTGCTCCGGGAAGCGGGGAGCCGCGCCCGCCTCGCCCTGGTCGTCCCGGACCGGACCCGCCCCCTCCCCCTGCCGGAGATCCTCCCGCCACTCCTCGGGGCCCTCGACGCGGAAGGAATCCCCCCGGCGCGGATCACCCTCGTCCCCGCCTCCGGGATCCACCGGCCGATGTCCCGCGCGGAGCTCTCCGCCTGGATCGGGCCGGACGCGGCGGTCTCGGGCGCCCTCCTCGCTCCCCACGACGCGGACCGCCCGGCCCTGTTCCTCGGTCGGACCCCCACCGGGATCCCGGTCTCGGGCCACCCGGCCGTGGCGACCGCCGGCGCCGTGCTGGCGCTCGGCCGGATCGTCTTCCACTACCTCGCCGGCTTCGGGGGCGGGCGCAAGATGCTGGTCCCGGGCGTGTCCTCGCGGCGCACGATCCTCGCGATGCACGCCCGGTGCCTCGACCCGCGCCCCGGCCACGGCCGGCATCCGCGCGCCCGCACCGGCCTCCTCGACGGAAACCCGGTCCACGCGGCGGCGGTCGAGGCGGCGCGGCGCTACCCGCCGACCGTGTGCTGGCACGTGCTGACCGCCCTCGACGGCTCGCTCGCGGACATCGAGGTCGGCGACCCCTTCGAGGACCATGCCCGGGCCGCCCGGCGGTACGGCGACGCCCGGGCGGTGGAGGTTCCCGCGCCCCTCGACGGGGTGATCGTCTCCGCCGGTGGGCACCCGACGGACCGGGACCTGGTCCAGGCCCACAAGGCCCTCGAGGCGGTGGCCGGCGTCGTTCGGGACGGCGGGATCGTCCTGTGGGTCGCCCGCTGCGCTGACGGCGTCGGCAACCCGGAGCTGCTCGAGGGGTTCCGCCTCGGGTCGGTGGAGGCGATCGACGCGGAGCTGCGCCGGGACTTCCGCGTCGGGATCCACTCGGCGCTCGCACTGCTCCAGAAGACCCGCCGGCTCCGCGTGCTCGCCCTGACGGACCTGGACGACGAGATCGTCCGCCTCGCCGGGATGACGAGGGTCTCTTCCCTCGCGGAGGCGGCCGAGATCCTGCGGGCGGAACTCGGCGAGGGAGCCCGGGTCGCCCTCGCGCCCTCCGGGGCCAGCCTGCTCTACCGGCTGGCCTCCCCGTCGTAGGCGGCGAGCGCGGCCCGCGCCGCCCGCAGCAGCGGCTCGGCGGAGATGCCCGAGCCGACCGCCCGCTTCATCCAGAGGTCCGGCGTCAGCTTCCCCTGCCGCGCGATCCGCTCGAACTCCCGGCCGAACGCTTCCCCGTGGACCTTCTCCTTGAGCTGGAAGGCGATCAGCTCGCCGAGGGGGTAGTTCGGCAGGTAGAGGGGATAGCTGATCATGTGGGAGTAGACGGCGAGGAGCTCGACGTCCTTTCTCCCGAAGACCGGGGCGTAGTACCGGTTCCAGGTGTCCCGCGCGATCGAGAGCACGGCCTCGCGCAGCTCGGCGGGCGTCGCCTCCGGGTGCTGGTAGAGCCAGCGCCAGGTGCGGATGTCGACCAGCCCCACTCCCATGATCTCGTAGGCCGACCAGAGCTTCTGGAGCGCCGCCTCCCGCCGGGTCGCCTCGTCCGGCTCCCCCAGCCCGAGTACCTCGAGGTCCCGCTCCTGGAAGAGGAACGCGAACGCTTCCGTGCAGGCGCTGTCCGGCACCCCGTGCAGGAACCAGTGATCGATCCCGTCGAGGGAGAAGACCTGCTCGACGTTGTGGCCGAGCTCGTGCATCGCGATGTTGAACCCCTTGTAGTCGAACCCGTCCGGCCCGGCATGGGTTCTCAGGTGGGCCCGCTGACCGCGCATCTCGGCCGCCATCGCGTGGCCTGCGCCCCGCGCCGGGTCGACGACGATCCGCTCCGCGAGCCACCGTGCCCGGTCCGGGGCGAACCCGAGCGCCTCGAGGATGCGCGGCAGGTCGCGCTGGAACGCGGCCACGTCCGGCCAGCGTTCCCGGACCCTCCGGTCGAGCTCCCGCTCGTCGTACCGGGCCTGCGGCCGGAAACCGGCGTACCAGAGGTCGAACGGCTCGAGGGGACGTCCGAGCCGGCGCTCGATCACCCGGGCGGTCCTCCGCACCTCCTCCGACTGGAGCACGCGCTCGAAGAGGGCCTCGACCTCCTCGACCGGCACCTGGATGTCCCGCTCGAAGGTACGGGCCAGGTAGCTCGGGGTCGACGGGGTGTACGGATCGACGGCCCGCTCCGCGTGAAAGACGTCGAGGATGATCGCGTAGCGCCGGTCCGGCTCCCGGGCCTGGAGCTCGGCGGGAGCCACCCTCCCGGGCGCGGTGAAGACCCGGTTGGCGACCGGGTCCCACCACGGGTCCGCGTCGTCGATGACCGCCGCCGGGATCTCCTGGCGAACGATCCGCTCCATCACGGTCTCGAGGAGCCGCTGGCGCTCGAGGCCTTCCCTGCCGAGGGCGTAGTTCGCCTTGATCTCGTCCCGGAGACCCCAGTGGGAGATCAGCCGCTTCCCCTCGGGAAAGAGCGGCTCTCCCCCGGGGCCGAGGAGCCTGTCCGCCCGGATCCAGTAGCCGTCCACGTACTCGGACGCGCGGGCGAGGGCGTCGGTGATCCGCTGGCCGATCTCCGGCGGCACGCGCTCGGCGAACAGGTCCATCATCCGCGAACGGGCCCACGTCTCCCGGTCCCACGCCGGCCCCTCGGCGAGGCGCTCCGCGAGGGTGTGGACCGGGAAGTTCAGCCGGCAGAGGTGGGCGACGCCGGTGCGGAAGAAGTCCTCGAAGAGCGGGGACCACGGATCGATGCGGACGAGCATCCGGTCGACCTCGAGGACCGGGCCGGTGTCCAGGTCCAGGGGCGTGCGGAGCTCCCGGTCGATCTCGTGGAGGTGGCCCCACACCTGCTCGAGGGCGGCCTCGAGCCGGGCGAAGGTGGCGTGGAGGTCCCGCTCGTCGGCCAGGAACCGCTCCCGGCAGAACTCCTCGAACGCCCGCTCGTCCCCGTCCGCCGGCCGCCAGAGGGCGGCGAGCTGGGCGACACCCCGCTCGATCCGGGGCCGGAGCTCCTCCCCGTGGCGCGCGACCAGCGCCTCGACGCAGGCCGTCCGGGCCCGTTCGGAGGGGGCCGTCGCCTCCTTCCCACGGTCCATCGCGATTCCTCCCCGGAGCGCCAGCAGGACGACCAGGGCTCCCGCCACGCTCCTCGCCGTGTTCCGCATGGTGAAACCTCCCGCCGATTCCCCGCATCCGGGGGGACAGGGAGAACTCTACCCCACCGGGGCCCGGTGCCGCCCCGACCGCGAGGACGATCGATGACCCTGGACCGGAAGCAGCCGACCTCCCGGGGCGGTGTCAAGCCGTCCGTTCTCCTCCTCGTTCTCGTCGTCGCCGTCGTCGCGACGATCCTCTTCCTCGGGCGCGAGGAGCCGGCCACCGCCCGGCCGGGCGTCGGCCCGTGGGAGGCGACGCGCCTGGACGGCAGCGTCGTCCGCACGTGGAGCGACGAGGGAACCTGGGTCGTCGACTTCTGGGGCACCTGGTGCCCGCCCTGCCTCCGGGAACTGCCGGAGGTCGCGGCCCTCGCCCGGGAATGGCGTCCCCGGGGCGTGCGGTTCCTCGCGGTGGAGGTCGGCGGGTCCACCCCCGCCCAGGTCGCCGCCTTTGCCCGGAATCCGCGCTACGCCGGGCTCGAGTTCGCGATCGGGCGCGACCTGGACGAGATCTTCCGCGGCCTCGGGCGAGACAGCATCCCCCAGACCCTGATCGTCCACGACGGAAAGATCGTCGAGCACTTCACCGGCTACTCCCCCGGTCTCCCTGCCGCCATCCGCCGCCGCCTCGCCGAGCTGACCCGGCAGGGCGCCGCGGGTGCAGGCGGCCCCGGGGCGGCCGCCGCGGCAACCCGCTGAGCCCGGCCGATACGTCTCGACAAGGACCGGGCCGGACATGCCCGGCAGGCGCTCGCGAGCGAAGGGCTCGCGGTTCGGCCCGGGAAGCTCTCCCTCGAACATCGTCGAGTCGTGCGATCATCGTGGGCGGCAGGAGGGAGTCCATGTCGAGATCGGCCTACCGTCCCCCGGTGCTCGTTCGCGTCCTCGCCGCCCTGCCGTGGGTGGCGATCCTCGGCCTTTTCCTGTTTCTCCTCGCGGTCGGCGACCGGTCCTTCCTCTTGATGGACGTTCGTCCCCTGCTCGGATTCGCCGCCGCCGCCGTGGCCGGCCCGGCGATCCTGCTGGGACATCCCGGGGCCATCGCCGTCGCCTCGGTCGCGGGGGTCGCCTGGGCCCTGTGGAGCCTCGCCGCCGGCGCGGGGCCACCGCTCGCCGGGGCCGGGCTGGCCCTCGTCTTCGGCGTGCTCCTCGCGTGGGCGGTCTTCCTGCGGCGCGCCGCGAGGACGGGAGACCCGGCGTGGGCTCGGCGCCTCGGCCTCGTGGTGGCCGCCCTCGGTCTCGTCGGGATCGCCGCCGTCGGGCTCGTCGCCGTGGGCCTCTTCCAGGAGCTCCCTCCCCCGCCCGGGGCGCGGCTCGGAGAGGTCCTGGAGCCCCTGCCCGCCCGGACCCTGGACGGGGAACCGGTCCCGGCGTGGGAGCGGGAGGGAACGTGGGTCGTCGACGTCTGGGGAACCGGGTGCGGGCCGTGCGTGAAGGCGCTCCCCGGTCTCGCCCGGGTGGCGCGCCGCTGGCAACCCCGGGGCGTCCACTTCGTCGCCCTTGAACTCGGCTCGCCGCCGGCCTCGGTGCGCCGGTTCGCGGACGACCCGCGGTACGAGGGCCTCGTCTTCCTCCAGCCCTCCGGGAGACTCGATCCCTGGGAACTTCTCGGCGTGGCGGGAATCCCCCAGACGCTGGTCCTCGTCGACGGGAAGCTGGTCCACCATCACGTGGGGGCCGGCATGCTCTCGAGCTGGCACCTCGACCGCCTGCTCGCCCGCCTCGTTGCCGGCGAAGCGGACCCGGCGACGGGGAAGGAGGGGGAAACCGAAGGCGACGAGCCGTGACGATCCCGGCCTCCGCCTCGCGGGGCGTTCCCCGGCGCGGTGATGCGCCGTCACGCCCGCCCGGCGACCCGCGACGTCCTCAGCGGGCCTGGCGCTCGGCGTGGTACGACGAGCGGACCAGGGGGCCCGCCTCCACGTACCGGATCCCCGCGGCGAGACCGAACTCCCTCCAGCGATCGAACTCCTCCGGCGGCACGTAGCGGGCGACGGGTGCCTGGCGGGGCGTCGGCTGGAGGTACTGCCCGAGGGCCAGCACCTCGACTCCCGCGTCGGCGATGCGCCGGATCGTCGAAGCGACCTGGTCGTCCGTCTCGCCGAGGCCGAGCATCATCGCGGTCTTGACGTACCCGCCGAACTCGTCCCCGCGGGCCGCGGCGCGGCGCAGCAGGTCGAGGGATTCCTCGAAGTCCGACCCGGGGCGCACCCGTCGGTAGAGCTCCGGCACCGTCTCGACGTTGTGGGAGAACACCTCGGGGCGGGCGGAGAGGACGACCTCGAGGGCCCCGCGGGGATCCTGCCGGAAGTCCGGCGTCAGCACCTCGACGGCACACCCGGGGACCCGCTCGTGGATCGCCTCGATCACCCGCCTGAAGTGGTCGGCGCCGCCGTCCGGCAGGTCGTCCCGGTCGACCGACGTGACGACGACGTGGCGCAGGCCCAGTTCCGCCACCGCCTCGGCGACCCGGCGGGGCTCGTCCGGGTCCGGGGGCGCCGGCCGGCCGGTCTTCACGGCGCAGAAGCGGCAGGCCCGGGTGCAGGTGTCGCCGAGGATCATCACCGTGGCCGTCCCCGCCGACCAGCACTCGTGGACGTTGGGGCAGCGGGCCTCCTCGCACACCGTGTGCAGCTCCAGGCGGCGCAGCAGGCCCCGGACCCGGTTGTAGACCGGGCCGGTGGCCAGGGGCACGCGCAGCCACTTCGGCTTCGGGCCCCGGCGGGCGGGGACCTCCCCGCCCGCGGGACACACGGGATCGGCCATCGGTTCCCCTCCCCGGGGGTCCTCAGTCCAGCCGGATGTGCGGGTCCTGCTCGTAGGCGGACCCGAGGTGGCAGAGCCGGTTCAGGATGTCGGCGAAGAGGCCGTAGAGCGCTTCCAGCTTCGCGCAGGTCGTGACCCGGCCCGGGACCTCCATGTAGAGCTCGTCCACTTCCTCCGGGAACTCCGGCCCGAACCAGCCCTCGTCGTCCCGGACCTCCACCCGGTGGACGTCGAGATCGAGCAGCCGCCGCCGGATCGTCTCGTCCTGGAGGAGCAGCCGGACCTCGTGGGTGCTGTTCGCCTGGACGACGAACGCCCGGTCGAACTCGTCGTCGCCGATCTTCACGTCCTCGAGCCCGAGCATCGCCCCGATCGTGCTCAGCAGGTCGTGGCGGTAGACCCGGAAGCGGAACCCGTCCCGGTTGATGTAGGCGGCCCGGAAGCGGGTCACGACGCCCGAGGAGTACCCCGCGACCTCCGCGTGGACGTCCAGCGTGATTCCGAACGGACCGTGCTGGACCCGGACGGGATTGCCGTCCCACTCGGCGCCGGCCGCGCCGCCCTCGACCACGTGGCAGATCGCCTTCCAGAACTCCTCGCGTCGGTTGCGAAAGACCTCGACCTTCGTCTCGCTCATCGGCTCCTCCAGGGATGGCGGACGCCGGGGCCGTTCCGGGCCGGCGGCGCGCCTGCCGGGGACAATCATCGGGCCCCCGGGGGGGGCGCCGCAACAGCGGGCCGGCCCGGGGCGGGTATGATGGCCGGCGGCGCGGCGGCTGGCCACGCGCCGGGAGGAACGGATGGCGAAGAAGCCCGCGCGGCGCAAGCAGGAACCCGAGGGACCCTCGGCCGGGGCCCGGGTCGGGTGGTTCATCCTCGCGGCGGCGGTCGTGCTGCTGCTGTTCGGCGCGGTCGCCGGCATCGTCCACCGGCAGATGGACCCGCGGCGGCCCCTGGACCAGGAGATGTACCCGATGTTCCGCTGCCCGCCGGAGCTGAGGAACTACCCGGCCCCGGTGGAGTTCACCTGTGCCCGCCAGCCCGGTGCCCGCCTGCTGAAGGGCTGCAAGTGGCAGGCGACCTGGGAAGTCGGGGATCCGCCCGTGCGCGTCGTCGGCTGGATGTTCCTCTACCCGGAAATGGCCCGGGGGAAGCTCGAGGGGCAACCCCTTCCCGGTGGCCCCGGGGACGAGGCGCGGGAGGTTCCCGGGGGCGTCCTCTTCTGCCGCGGCCGCTTCCTCGGGCGGGTGACCGGCGAGGGCCTGGACCGGGAACGCGCCCTCGCCCTCGCCCGCGAGCTCGACATGGCCGTCGCCCGAACCTGGGGTCCGAACCCGTAGGTCAGCGACCCTCCGGGGCAACCGCGCCGACGAGGCGCGGGTCGGCGACTCCCGTGACGCGGCCGTCCCGGATCTCGATCCCCTGCACGGCCCCGATGCTCCGCACCTTCCGCAGCGCGTAGCCCATCGCCGCGAGCCGCTCCAGGGTGGCCGGCGGCAGGCGGCGCTCCGGGCCGTCCTCCACCAGGATCTCGTCCCGGCCCGGGGCCGGGGGCGGCCACTGGTGATGGAAGCGCACCCGGCCGACCGCCTCGGCGAGGGACACCCGGTCGTCCACCGTGTCGACGACGAGCTGGAAGACGGTCGTGAAGATGGTCGGCCCGCCGGGACTGCCGAGGACCAGCCACAGGCGCTCGAGCCCACCGTCGGCGTAGACGAACGTCGGGCACATCGAGGAGAGCATCCGGCGACCGGGACGGACCTCGTTGGCCGCGCTCCCGGTGACCCCGTAGACGTTGGGCACGCCCGGCTTCGCGGCGAAGTCGTCCATCTCGTTGTTCAGCAGGAACCCGGCCCCCTCGACGACGAGGCCGGTCCCGTACGACGTGTTCAGGGTCGTCGTCTCGGCGACCGCCATCCCGTGCCGGTCCACGATGGAGAAGTGAGTGGTCTCCGTCCCCTCGCGGAGCCCCCCCGGGTCGCCGGTGCCGGGAAGGCCGGGCCGGATCGCCCCCGGGTCCGTCCGCCCGCCGAGGCGCACCTCGGCCGCCCGGCGCGCCAGGTAGGCCGGGTCGAGGAGAGCGGCCACGGGGACGTCGACCTGGTCCGGGTCGCCCAGGTACTCGGAGCGGTCGGCGAAGACCCGCTTTTCCAGCTCGGCGAAGAGGTGCACTCGCTCCGCCGACCCGAAGGGGGGCACGTCGAACCGCTCGAGCATCCCGAGGAGCTGGAGCAGGGCGACGCCACCCGACGACGGCGGCGGCATCGCCACGACGCGGTGGCCCCGGTAGCTCCCCTCGAGGGGCACCCGCCACACCGCCCGGTACTCCGCCAGGTCCACCCGGGTCATGATGCCGCCCGCGCGGGTGACCGTCTCCACGATGCGCCGGGCGACGTCCCCCTCGTAGAACCCGCCGGGACCCTCGGCGGCGATCTTCCGCAGCGTGTCGCCGAGCTGGGGCTGCCGGAACGTCTCGCCCGCCGCCCCGTGGAACCAGCGGGAAAACTCGATCCCCTCCGCCCAGGGACCGCCGACTTCCCGGTACCGCCGTGCCGCCCGCTCGAAGGAATCGGCCGTCCAGGGATCCAGCTCGAACCCTTCCTCGGCGAGCCGGATCGCCGGGGCGAGCAGGTCCTTCCAGGGAAGCGACCCGAACCTGCGGTGCAGCTCCCACATCCCGCGCACCGAGCCGGGCACGCCGACCGCGGCCCCGGACCACAGGCTCTTTCCCGGGACCACGTTTCCCTTCCGGTCGAGGAACAGGTCCGGGTGGGCCTCGGCGGGAGCGGTCTCCCGGAAGTCCAGGGCGTAGACCGGTCCCATCGCGTCGCGCACGAGGGCGAACCCCCCGCCGCCGAGGTTCCCGGCGGACGGAAAGGTCACGGCGAGGGCGAAGTGAACGGCCACCGCCGCGTCCACCGCGTTGCCCCCGGCGGCGAGGATCTCGGCCCCCACCCGGGCGGCGTGCCGTTCCGGGGCGGCGACGACACCCCGCTCGAGGGGCTGCCGGTCCCGGGCGGGCGCGGGCGCCTCGCCGGCGCAACCGGCGAGGAACCCGGCAAGGACGAGAAGGACGACGAGGACGGCGCGGCCGGGGACGTGGATCACCGGGACCCTCCTTCCTGGTTTCTCTCGAACAGCACGAAGTGACCGACCCGGCCCACCTGCCGGTACCCGGAGAAGAGCCAGGTCCGCAGTTCCTCGAACCGGAGGAGCTGCGTCATCGAGTCGAACGGCTCGAAGAACGAGACGTCGTCCCGGCCGACCAGGACGAGGGCGGGCGGGTCCCGGCGCAGCCGCTCGAGGAACCTCCGGCGCCGCTCCCCGAGCCCGGGGAACGCCCGGGAGAGGGGCGCCTCGGTCAGCAGCAGGTGGTGGAACGGGTAGCGCGTGGTCGGATGCCGATCGGCGAGGAAGTAGACGCCGGGTTCCAGTCCCCAGACGAGGATCCCCTCCCCGGGCCGGCTGCGCCGACGCACGGCGTCGACCAGGGCGCGCTGCTCCAGGGCGGTGAACTGGCTCGTGTAGAACCCGCGCAGGTACGCCCGGTCGTCCAGCACGCCGAGCCGATAGAGCGCGTCGGCGCGGTAGGCGCGGAACCACGCGGACCCGCCCCAGGCCGCCGCGGCCGCGAGGGCGAGGGCCGCCAGCACCGCGGCGCCCCTTGCCCGGCCGGGCTCCCCCAGGGTGCGGCCGACCATCGCGAGACCGTGGGCGGCGAGCAGGGCGAGGGGCGGCACCACGAGCAGGAAGTGGTACCCGGCGAGCTGCCGCTCGAGAACGACGGCGGCAGAGGCCAGGAGGAACCATCCCGCGAGGAACGGGGCCGCGCGCCGGCGCCGCGCGACGACCGCGACGAGACCGACGACGCCGGCGAGGCTGATCATCGGCAGGGCCCGAAAGAGCTGCGCCACCATCGCCCCGGCGATCGAGGCGAGGGAAAGACCCTCGCCGAGGACCCGCGCGTAGACGCGGTTGTAGAGGAAGGCCGCCTCGACCATGTCGTGCAGGGAACCGTTCGCGGCGAACCAGCCCGCGGCCAGCGCCCAGGGGAGCGCGGCCCCCGCGCCGAGCAGCACGAGGTCGCGGGCCGTGCGGCCCGGCGTCCTCCGGCCGACGAGGCCGGCGGCCCACGCGCCGAGGGCGACCGCCGCCGGGACCTTGTAGAGGGTGGCGATCCCCGTCAGCAGCCCGGCGAGGAGCACGCGCCCCGGGCGCGGCGATCCTTCCTCCCCGTCCCCGCGAGGCAGCAGGAGGACGAAGGCCCCGAGGAGAAAGACCGCGAGGAACTCCTCGGCCTGGGCACGCGCCTCGTAGGCGCCGAGGCCCGGGGCCCACGTGGCGACCACCAGGAGCACCGGGGCGATCCACGCCTCGGCGAGCCCGAGGGCACGGCGGGCGGCGCGGGCGACGACCAGCGCTGTCGCCAGGAGCCAGAGGGACTCGAAGGCCCACAGGGCCGCGACCGAACGCCCGAGCAGGGTGAACGCGAGCGGGTAGGTGTACAGGATCAACGGGGGCTTCGAGTCCCAGATGTCCCGGTAGGGCAGCCATCCCTCCGGGACCCACCGCCCGAAGCAGGCGAAGAGCCCCTGGTCGACGCCGAGGGGCTCCGCACCCCGGATCCACGCGAGGATCCCGAACAGCAGGACGAGGCCGGCCGCGACGGCCCAGGCCCGGTGCCCCGTTGCCGAACCCGTCGCCCCTCTCTTCCCCTCGCGCTTCGTCATGCCCACAGCCTCCCTCGGGCCCGCGGCAATGATACGGCCCCCGCGGGCCCGGCAGCGGGGCCGGGCATCGCGCGAAAACGTTCGGACGTAAAGGGCATTCCTCGAACAATGTTTCGTGGCCGCTTCTAACACCGCAGAAAGGTCCGTTATTAGCTCCTTAGCCTGCTCGTGTAAGCCTGACTTACCCGCTAATATTTAGCGCCATGCCGGCTGTCCAGGAGGGCCGGCGCATTCAGAACCACCGGGTCCCCGGGGACCCGGCGACCGGAGGGATGACCCATGCGAACCACCCGTCTGATCCTCGTCATGCTCCTGCTCGTCACCCTCAGCGTGGCGACCGCCATCGATGCCAGCGCCAGGGGACGCCGCCGGAGCCACCGCCAGAAGAAGGAACCCGTCGGCCGGGCTCTCTTCCGTGACTACTGCAAGCCGTGCCACGCGAAGGGGTCGGACAACGGCGAGGTCACGCCGATGACCCTGATCGGCGACCAGTGGAAGCGGTTCTTCGACAAGAAGTACGAGAAGACCCACGCCGACCTCGTCGATCCGCACCACGGCGGGAAGAAGCTCCGCGAGGTGATCACGAAGGAGCAGCTCGAGAAGATCCGCACGTTCGCCATCGAGCACGCCGCGGACTCCGAGCACCCGATGACCTGCGGCTGATCGCCGCCGGCTCCTGCCTGCCAGACCAGGAACGCACGCCCACGGCACGCGCCGTGGGTGGACCGGAGGGAATGCCATGACCAGGAAGATTGCTGCGCTGCTCCTCGGCCTCGTGCTGTTCGCGGGGCTGCTCCCGGCCGCGCTCGCGGCCGACGATGCGAAACTCGCCGACCTCGAGGAACAGGTCGAAGACCTCGAGAGCCGGCTCGACAAGGTCGAACGGAAGAGTGCCCTCGACCGGATCGAGTTCACCGGGGACTTCCGCTTCGAGGCCCACTCGATCTCGGCAACCGTGCCCGCCCATGTCGACGGCATGCTGCTCCAGAACATGGTCGTCAACACGATGTTCTACTACGGCGCAACCGGGATGTTCCCCGCCTCGATCTCCGACGTCGACGGCTTCATCCAGGCGAACTACGCCGACTACCTCTACTTCACGGACAACCTCACGTTCGAGCAGCTCAAGCAGATGATGGGCTCGTTCGACCCGGCCGCCCAGGCGATGCTGATGGGCATGCTCGTACCCCACGCGATGGTGAAGGGGTACGACGCCGACAACTCGATCATGTACACGAACCGCCTGCGCCTGAACCTGCAGGCCAAGGTCGCGGAAAACGTCTCGTTCACCGGTCGGCTGTCGATGTACAAGGTCTTCGGCGACTCGACGGGTGTCCAGGTGTTCAGCGGCCAGCCGACCCAGATGGCGATCGACGGGACGACCGTCGGCGTGCCCAACTCGGACATTCTGCGGGTCGAGCGGGCGTACTTCACGTGGAAGGACATCGGCGGGCTGCCGCTCTACCTCTCGATCGGGCGCCGGCCGTCCACCGCCGGCCCGCCGCTGCACTACCGCCAGGACGAGCCTCGCGGCGGCACGCCCCTCGGCACCCTGATCGACTTCCAGTTCGACGGCATCACCGTCGGGTACCACCTGTCCGAGAACTCGACGATCCGCCTCTGCTACGGCGTCGGTTACGAGTCCGGCTGGGGGAACGGCGACGTGCTGAAGCTCCCGCAGGACCGCCTCGACGACGCCACGTTCCTCGGTATCAACTGGGACATCTGGAACAGCGACGACATGCTCGTCCAGGCGACGGTGGCCCGCGCCTACGACGTGACCGACGGCTTCAACGGGTACGTCGTCCTGCCGAACAACCCGGTCACGGGCCAGGCGATCGGTGCGCCGGTCATCATGCGCTACTCTCCGTCCGCCAACCTGGGGGACATCGACATCCTGGGCGCCCTGCTGGCCCGCCGGGATGGCGCCTTCGACTGGTTCGTCTCGCTCAACTACATGAAGTCCCACCCGAACGACGTGACGACTCCCTTCGGCGGCCTTTTCAGCGACCCGTTCGAGACCCCGAAGTCCCACGACGCGACCATGTGGTACGTCGGGGCCCGCTACCACTTCGCCAACGGGAAGACGAAGCTCGGTATCGAGTACAACCACGGCTCCGAGTACTGGTTCAACTTCGCCCCGGCGCAGGACGACATCATCGCCCCGAAGACGAACACCCGTGGTGACGTCTTCGAGCTGTACCTGACCCATCGCATCTCGAAGCGGTTCATCGTCAAGCTGGACTGGATCGACTACGACTGGGACTACTCCGGTTCCGGCTGGCACCTCGGCGCCCCGAAGGACCTGGACGAGACCCCGGTCCTCGGTTTCCCGACGTACGACTCGGCTTCCAAGCTCAGCCTGAGCATGGTGGCCCGCTTCTGACCGGCGCGGGGACGCCCCGGGCCTCCACCCGGGGCGCCGCCCCCGCCCGGAGGTGGCACGATGCGACGCACCTTCCTGCTGATCCCCCTCCTCCTCGCCCTGCTGGCCGGCCTGCCGTCGCTCGGCGGCGAGGAGGCATCCCATGCCAAGTACTTCCAGCACTACGAGGGCACGAAGACCTGCCTCAAGTGCCACATGAAGGAGGCGAAGGCCTTCTTCTACTCGGACCACTACCAGTGGAAGGCGAAGGCTCCCGACGTCGTGAACGCGCACGGCCAGGAGCTCGGCAAGATCAACATGATCAATGACTTCTGCACGAACCCGCTGCCGAGCTGGATCGGACCGGAGAAGAACCCGCAGGGCAAGCTGATCGCCAACGGATGCTCCAAGTGCCACGCGGGCCTCGGCAAGCTGCCGGGGAAGGAACCGACGGCGAAGGAACTCGAGAACATCGATTGCCTGGTCTGCCACGCCTCCGGCTACCGCCGCGACCTCTACGAGGACGGCAGGGGCGGCTGGACCTGGAAGCCGATCCTGTGGAAGAACCGGGAGGGTCTCGATTCCGTCGCCAAGCGGATCAGCCTCCCCAAGCGGGCGATGTGCCTGCGCTGCCATGCCGCCTCCGGCGGAGGACCCAACTGGAAGCGTGGCGACCTGGAGTACGCCCTCACCGACTGCGAAGAGGACTTCGACGTCCACATGGCCACGGAGGGAAACGACTTCGCCTGCATCGACTGCCACCGGGGCGAGAACCACCGGATCAAGGGGCGCGGCGTCGACCTTGCGGCGAACGACATGCCCGGCGAGCGGATCCTCTGCACCGACTGCCACGAGGAGCGGCCGCACGGTATCCGCGTCCTCGACGATCACACGAAGCGGATCGCGTGCAACACGTGCCACATCCCGACCTTCGCCAACGAGGACGCCACCGACATGGAACGCGACTGGTCGAAGCCGGTCTACCACGAGGACCTCGGCAAGTGGACGGCGACGATCCGGATGGAGTCCGAGGTGACTCCTGTCTACGCCTGGTGGAACGGCAAGGTGCGCATGCAGCTTGCCCACCAGCCGGTCGAGCTCCAGGAAAACGGCACCATCGGGATGGTCGTCCCCCTCGGCTCGCGCGAGGATCCGAACGCGAAGATCTACCCGTTCAAGCTGCACCGGGGAAGGATGCCGGTCCTCGACGGCAAGGAGTGGCTCCTTCCGATCAAGGTCGAGGAGTTCTTCGCGCGCGGGGACCTCGACGAGGCGATCCGCGGCGGCGCCCG
>Ga0256914_1000915_pt1 | contig 28309 bp, 25 predicted proteins | sample HulkmetaG_FD_191571 | JGI IMG/M metagenome (GOLD analysis project Ga0256914, IMG submission 191571) | Hydrothermal chimney microbial communities from Main Endeavour vent field at the Juan de Fuca Ridge, Pacific Ocean - Hulk | ecosystem: Environmental > Aquatic > Marine > Hydrothermal vents ... | reverse complement strand
TGTTGGCCCGCACATTCATCTGGCCCGACGCCATGCCCCAGTACAACGTGGGCCATCCCGCCCGGGTGCAGCGCATCATGGCCGGATTGGAGCGCTGGCCGGGCCTGGCTCTGGCAGGCAACGCCTACCACGGCATCGGCATCCCCGACTGTATCCATTCGGGAGAGCTGGCCGCGGAGCGAATTCTAGCCTGATATACTTCACACCGTTTTACTTACTGATGTTACGCACTTCCCCTGGGCAAAGCCGATTTCGTCATGCTGCCCCGGGGAGCCACCGAAAAACGACGAACATAGACGAAGGTGGACGAAAGGACGATGGTTATCGTCTATGCTCGTCCTTTCGTCTTATCGTCCATAGCAAAGTCGGAAGCGCAGGTTACCTCATTCAGAGCTGTTGACTGGCAAGTGCGTAACGTGAGTTACTTAATCAGCGACATCCTCATTTTCTTCTGCGATCTCCTTCGCTGCGTTCTTCACGCCCTTGGTCAACGCGCTGCCAGCCTGAACCATCTTATCACTGGATTCAGCGAAGGCTTTGCCCACACGGGCGCTTTCGATCATACCCGTGACCGTGGCGCTGGCCGCATCTTTGGTTATCACCATCCCCCCTTTGATGGTTTTTGTCGCGGCCTTGGCTGTGCCGGTCATTAGACGCATACCCACCTTGACACCCTTGCCCGCCAATTTGGGCGGAGCCAATAGAGCCTTGCGTTTGCTCTGAGGCGCTTCACGCAGCACCTCGTAGCTTTCTACCGTAGCGATTCGGCCGGCATCGACCGCTGTTTGACTCAATTCTTTCGCTACGTCCACGGCATTGCGGACCATATCCACCGTTCCCTGTTTCATCTTGCCGCCAAATCGTTTACTAGCGCGGCTTGTGGCTTTGGCGAAATGCACGCTGCTGTCGGCCGCCAGCGCAACGCTCTCTTTGCCGCCTGCTGCAGCCAATTTCGCAGCATCAGGAGTTGCCGCCGCCCTGGATTTCACCCGGGCCAGCAGGTCGGCAGGGATGCTGATCAGGGTTTCACCACGGCGGACCCGCTCCTCATTGAATTTCTCATAAAGCCGCAACCGGGCCTCATCAGAAAGAGTCGTATCAGTGGCTTTTCGTAAATTTTCCGCCAATGCATTACGAACATTGGCGCTTTCCGCTTGAATATTCTTGATATTACGCATGTTATTCTTCCTGAAATTGTTGTAAGAGATGATTTTGTAAGAAAATACGGCCACGATAAACTCGTAGCTTGGCTGCCGATTCAGATATTTCCAGGACTTCTGCAGTCTCTCTCATAGAAAGACCTTCCAACTCATAAAGCACCAATGCTGCGCGTAATCTGGGCGACATGGCGTCTAGCGCCTCTTGTAGGACCTGTAGATTTTCCTCTCGCAGCAGTAATTCCTCAGGCACGGTCATATTTTCATCGACAATGGGAAGTTCATTTCCTTCATCAGTTTCCAGGGAGACGTCGAGGCCGTGCTTGCGTTTGCGAGCGCGGAGGATACTGAGGGATCTATTGGTCGCCACGCGATATAGCCAGCTCGATAGTTTGGCGTCGCCTCGGAAAGAATCGACGCTGCGGTAAACGGTGATGAAGGTCTCTTGCATGGCGTCTTCAGCATCATTCGGATTCTGCAAGATGCGATAGCAAACGCGGTATACCATATCGGCGTAATCGGCGATGAGCTGTTCGCAAGCCCAGCTCTCATGGGCTTTAAGTCCCATCAGTAGGCGATCGCCGGTTAATGTTTTTTGTTCTTGCGACATACTTTTTCCTCAGCAAGGAACAGATGTTCCCACCGTGCCGGAGGAAACATCTGTCCGGATTTGTAACATTCGATTAGTGCAGAGGGCTGCTCATCTGCTGGGCCAGGCCCAGGCTACTATCGCTGATCAGCGCCTCGCTCATGACAATGCGATCCGCCATGATGCCTATTTGAGCCTCGGTCAGGAGGATACGATCAGCCATGACGCCGATGCGGTCGGCCATGACGCCGATATCTTGAGCAAGTTCCAAAGTGGTTCCTTCAGAATTATCGATACGGCTATTGATAGCGCTAGCAGTGATAATAATGTTCCCTGCATCTTGTTCCATCTGGCTGGCCATCTCGACAATCTGGCTGGCCAATTGCACTACCTCCGGATCTGTTTCAGTATCGCGAATGAATGCTGCGTTTTGCTGAAGCTGAATTGCTTCCTGTTGCATGGCTTGTGCGTCTTGTCGGATGGATAGGACGCTCGCCTGAACCGACGCCCAGTCGGGGGTGCTATTCGATGCATGTGCGATGCCGATAACGGGTAGTGCGGCAAGCGTTACTGCAAGTAATGTAAGAAAAATAATTTTCATACGCTTTTGTGCAAACATTATTGTCTCCTTGTTCTAGATGATATTTTCAATGGGAGGCATAAGGCCAGTTTAGAAAGGCCAGTTTAGAAGCGACCGTCGATAAGACGCCCGACTTCGAGTTTCGGTTACATTCTTCAATTTCACTCCACATTCCCTCGCCAGAGCCGACATGAACCATATCAACTACCGGGGCGTTCTTTTGGCCAATCTTGGCTCGCCCCTTTCACCCACAGAGCCAGATGTACGCGCTTATCTCGATGAGTTTCTCATGGACCCGCGCATCATCGATCTGCCCTATCCCCTGCGCTGGTTCATCGTCAAACACACGATCTTGCCCAAGCGCCCGGCGCAGTCCGCTCGCGCCTACCAGCGCATCTGGAGTGAAGATGGTTCGCCCCTAATCGCATACACCGACAGGGTGCGGGCGAAGCTTGAATCCCTTCTGAATATGCCTGTGGTGATGGCGATGCGCTACGCGCAACCCTCCATTCGCTCGGGATTGGCATCGTTGCTCGAACAAATACACCCCGGCGGAGAGATCACGCTGTTTCCCATGTACCCGCATTACGCCATGTCCACCTACGAGACACTGGTGCTGAAAACGTTGACTGAACTGGAGAAATTGGTCGGGGTGAAATCCACTCCGGATCAAGAAGCCCAAAGCTGGCTGAGGGACTCGGTGAGACGCGTCAGATGGCATCCATTCTTTCGTCGAGTGGGCGTTTACACGTTACGCATCATCCCCCCTCATTACGATCATCCAGATTATGTCGCAGCGCTGGTGGCCAGCGTTCGATCCACGTTGGATGTCAGTGAATTCGATCACCTCTTATTTAGTTATCATGGCATCCCCGAACGACATCTACACAAGACAGCACCCCCAGGAAGCGGATGTCTGACTCGTTCGTGTCACATTTGTGCGTCTGTCACTCCCCAAACCGCGGAAACTGCGGAAGTCAATAATCGCTATGCAATTTTCAGCCAAGATGTTCCGAACGATGTGTGCTATCGGCATCAGGTCTTTGATACAACGCGACTCACCGCCCGGGCGTTGGGATTGCATCCAAACCAATATTCAGTCACGTTTCAATCGCGGTTGGGGCGGGATGAGTGGCTGAAGCCTTACACAGCGGAGGAGCTGAAGCGTCTGGCCCGTGCGGGCGTCAAGCGTCTGGCCGTGATCACCCCTTCGTTCACCGTGGATTGTCTGGAGACCCTGGAAGAGATTGGCATGGAAGGGCGAGACATCTTCCTGCAGGCGGGCGGTGAAGATTTCAGACTCATCCCCTGCCTGAATGACAACGACGACTGGGTGGAGGGAATGGCGAAGATGATCACACAAACGTCATAATGATCAGCCCGACGGCCATCAGCAAGGGCGTGGCCAAGTTGATGATGACGTTTTTGCCCATGAAGGGGATCAGATGCTCCATATCGTCGGCATGGGCCCGGACGCCGCGATAGGTGGGAACGGCGATGATGATGGTTAAGAGGCCCAGCAGCGCGGGCCAGGGTAGATATCCAAGGGCCACGCCCGCAATTAGCGCCAGATAGGCCAGCGCCAGCTGCACGCCATAGATCACCGCGCTTTTCTGCCTTCCGATGACCATCGGATAATGCCGACGTCCCACCTGTCTGTCAGCCTCGACATCGGGGAACTGGTTGAGCAGCAGCAGATCATTGACCAGAAAGAAGGGGATCAGGGAGGCCCAGAACGCGGTCCAGCTGTAACTGCCGGTGAGCACAAAGTCGGCGCCCATGACCATCAGGATGCCGAACCCCAGGCCCGGTGCGATGAGACAGGCGAAAGGCACGTGGGTGAGTAGCGGTGTGTAGGCGATGACCACCAGCAGCCCCAGAAGGCCCAGCGGCACAATGCCCCAGCCCCATCGCCACAGGAAGAACACGCCGATGAGCACCACGATCAGAGCGGTGGTGATGCCCAGCCACAGGGCTTTTCTGGCCAGATCGGGCCGGGCCTGCAGGGTGCCGCTACCGCCGCTGAAAGGCGTGCGTTGGGTCAGTTCATCCAGCCCGGTCTTGTAGTCGCTGTATTCATTCAAGGCATTGACGCTGACATGTGCGGCCAATCCACCAATAAGCGCCAGCAGGAAATACCAGTAATGCACCTGGCCGCCGGTGCGCCACATCGCCGTGCCCAGTCCCAGCAGCGTGACGACGGGCGGCAGGGTGAGGAAGGGGACCCGGGCGGGGCCCAACAATGCTTTGAGATCGTCCATTATTTAGCCTCCTTGCAACTTTACGTGAGCGTTATTTCAGGGCGACCAGATCAGTCCTCGGTCCGCCGTCCCCGATCTATTTTCAAAGCAAGCTCTGGCTAAGACCGCCATCGATCTGCAAGGCCACGCCGTTGAGATAGCTTGCCCGACCCGATGCCATGAACGCGACCACCGCTGCGAATTCATCCGGGCGAGCCATGCGTCTGGCCGGGATGGCCGCGGTGATGCCCGCTTCCACCTCTTCGGGCGTGACGCCGCGCGTCTTCGCCAGATTCGTCAGCAGGTCGTCCACCCGGGTGGTGCGGGTCCAGCCGGGCAGGACCGCGTTGAAGGTGACGCCGGTGCGCCCCAGCTCGTTGGCCAGAGACTTGATGTAGCCGATTACGCCCGCGCGCGTGGCGTTAGAGAGCACCAGATTGTTCAACGGCTGTTTGGCCGAGATGGAGGTGATGGCGATGACCCGGCCTTGATCCGATTGTTTGATGTAGGGCAAGGCTTCGCTGACCATGCGCACGGTGGAGAGCAGGTTGAGCTGGATGGCCGCCTGCCAGGCGTCGTCATCGAAGCTCTCGACCGGGCCCGAGGGCGGGCCGCCCGCATTGGTGACGAGGATGTCCAGCCGGCCGCCGTAGTGCATGGCCGTGGTCTGGATGAAGTGCCGGCAGCCTTCCAGTGTGCTGAGATCCGCTACGATGGGCAGCACTTCACCGCCGGTGGCCTGGCGCAGATCATCGGCCGCGGCTTCAACCCGGGCCTGATCCCGGCTGCAAATGGCCACATGGGCGCCTTCTTTCAGCAATGCCAGGGCCACAGCCTTACCCAGGCCCTTGCTGGCTGCCGCCACAGCCGCAATACGTCCTTGTAGTTGCAGGTCCATCGTTCCTCCTGTGAACGTGTGAAAACGATCGGGATATCGATGCTTTGGCATCCAAATTGTATCATATCTTTTTCAAATACTTTCCTGATATACTCAGAGTGAAGTCAGCTGTTCAGCGGCAGTCCATTTTTTTGAGGAGGACGTAAAATGGCCGAAAAAGTCATCACCCTCGCCGAGTATCTCGATAGCATGACCGTGCCCGGCGAGTTATATGAAAAACTGGATGACAATGCAGTGCGCTGCTATGCCTGCGGTCACCGCTGCAAGATCAAAGATGGCCGCCGCGGGGTGTGTCAGGTGCGGTTCAACCAGGGCGGCGTCCTCTATGTGCCCTTCGGCTATGCCGCGGGCATCCAGTCTGATCCCATCGAGAAAAAACCCTTCTATCACGTGCTGCCCGGCGCTGACGCCCTCACCTTCGGTATGCTGGGCTGCGATATGCACTGTGATTATTGCCAAAACTGGCTCACTTCCCAGGCGCTGCGGAATCCTGCCGCGGGTACGCTGCCCACGCCCGTGACCGCCGAGGAGCTGGTGCGGCTGGCGCTGCGATCGGGCGCCAAAGCGGTGGTCAGCTCCTACAACGAGCCCCTCATCACCAGCGAATGGGCGGTGTCTGTGTTCAAGGCGGCCCGCAAGCACGATCTCGTTTGCGGCTACGTCTCCAACGGCAACGCCACGCCCGAAGTGCTGGACTATCTCCGTCCCTGGGCGCAGATCTACAAGATCGACCTGAAGACGATGGACGACAAGAAGTACCGGCAGCTGGGCGCGCCCCTGAAAAACATTCTGGATGGCATCAAGATGGTGTACGAGCGTGGGTTCTGGCTGGAGGTAGTGACCCTGTTGGTGCCCAACTTCAACGACTCCGAGGCGGAGATTCGTGAGGCCGCCGAGTTCATCGCTTCCATCTCGCCCGATATCCCCTGGCACATCACCGCTTTCCATCCCGATTACAAGATGACCGATCGAGGCAGCACCCAGGCCCGGCAGTTGCTGCGCGCGGCCGAGATCGGCAAGGAGGCGGGCCTGCACTTCGTCTATCTGGGCAATATGCCCGGCCGCGTGGGCGAGTTCGAGAACACCATCTGCCCGCACTGCGGTGAGACCCTCATCGAGCGGCAAGGCTATCTCATCACCGGCTACCATCTCACCGATGAGGGTAAGTGTCCCAAATGCGGCGCTGAAATTCCGGGTGTGTGGCACAAACGGGCGGCTGACGCGCCAGTCACCAACCACCACACGCCCTGGTACGCCCGCCACCCGCGCGTCCTCAGGCCTTGATCTCCCATTTCGACACAACCAAAAGGACGCTACGCGTTATTCTTCATCGGCGTCGTGAGAGCGCTTCTTTTGGAACAAAACTCGTTTTTTCCGCACCCAAACGTTGACACGACTAAACACCCCAGCGCTAGGATTCAGGGCCAGCTTCTCCAACTCTTCATCGAAGGATATGGGATAGGGGTCGATATCGATGATCTTGGCATGGGTATAGTTCAAAGCCACCTTTAGCGTCGCCAGCGTGGGAGCAGCGAGGAAAATACCAAGAATTCCTGCAAAGCTGGCGCCAATCACCACCCCCACCAGCACAATCATGGGATGAAGCTTCAAGGCGTTACCCATGATACGAGGCACGACCACGGCATTTTCGATTTGCTGAATAAGGAAATACGCTATAATGGTGATAAAGGCGAATGAGATGTTGCCAACAGGCAATACAGATGACCCCTGAGCTGCAGCCAGGATAACAGCGGGGACGGCTGCCAAAATCGGGCCAATAGTGGGCACCGCCTCCATCACACCAGCAATAATGGCAAGAGCCAAAGCGCTGGGAAGTCCAATCGCAAGGCCCACCACAAAGGTAAGCGCGCCAATAACCAATGAGAGCATCAGTTGTCCCCGGAAGAAAGAATGCCACACCCAATTGATGCGGGCGCCTAACTCACTCACTTCTGGCAAATACTCCGGTTTGACCAGAGACTTAGCCCATGGTTTTAGTTCACGCCCATCGACAGTGATGTAAAAGGTATAGAAGAACAGCAGAAATATGGAAAATGCAAGCGAAATAATACGAGCAATCAGTGACGTCAACCACCCCGATAGACTACTGATCAATCCTGCCGAAGCAGCAATCATCTGTTGAAGATAGCGGAGGATATCTTCGGATGTGGGCACATAAATGCCACTATCGCCTACATTGACCAGACGCGATATCTCTTCAATGACCCTGCTCAAGTCAATCTTGAACCCCCACACATTGATCATTTGAGATTCTTTCATCCAGATATTGAACAACTCCAGGCCCCTCACACTGGCATCGATAACATCACGGAACAATTGCGAAAACTGATTGATGAGGAGTGGGAAAAGAATGGCCGGGATGACAAAAAGAATAGCAATAGCCACACCCAATGCCATGATACCCGCCAATGTGCGGCGGACACCATGATCGTCGAGCCAATTGACCAGCGGTTGCAGCAAATAAGCCAGCAGGGCCGCTATAACCAACCAGGAAAGTGCAGAACGGGCATAATAAATAAGCGCCCCCAAAATCACCACAACGCCCAAAATGGCCCAGCGTTTGGTTTCGATCGACCAATGGGGGGTTGGCTTTTCTACATCCATGAAAAGTTTGCGACGTATCAGTAGAATAGATGAATCTATGATGTCGACTTCTGTAGCATAACAGAAGCGCAGAGGAGTGGCAAGAGCACAACAACCTGGATAAACTTCTTCCTAAACCTCAGGCGATGATATCCAAAAAACGTGGTAAAAGCTTCTCCGTTTCTGGGCTGGGCCTGAACTGTGCGAGCATTTCCTCAATTTGTTCTTCGGTAAAAAGCTTGGCGTAAATATTCAAATATCGTCGAAAGCGCACCAGATGATCTTCCAACACCAATTCTGGATGAAATTGGGTGGCCCAGATCGGTTTGCCCGGAATGCGCATAGCCTCATGAGCCACTTTATCACTATAAGCCAGGGTGACCACCCCAGGAGGCATAGTTTGCGCCCGCTCTTTGTGTCCTAATTGCGCCCAAAAAACATCGGGCAAGACTTGAAACAGCTCATCCTCATGTGCTGCAGGCGTCAGGTGCACCTGAAAAGTGCCAATCTCCACCCGTTCGGGATCGTTGATGATGTTGCCACCTAGAGCCTGCACCAACAGCTGAAAACCAAAACATGAGGCAAACATGGGGCCACCCAGATCCACCATCTCGCGCAGGCGCTGCAGGGTGACCTCAAAATGGGGAAGATTGCGCTTAGAAACATCGAATTCGCCTGCCCCGCCAATGAGCACCGCTTTGTATTGCCTTACCTGTTGCAGGGACGGTGGTCCTTGCAACAGATCATGAGGAACAATGGCTTCGAGAGGAAGATTGAGCCGCGTTGCAAACGAAACGCGCTCCTCATATCTGGCGGGATCATGGGCGCGTCGGGCCTGTAGCAAAAGGAATTTTGACGTCATGACTCGCTCGATTGGCGTTGTGTTTTGAAATTACGATTCTCTCTGGATTCAGATTATAATGGCATCTTGCGTTAATCGTAAAAATGGCGCACCGAACCAGAAATAGTTTTTGCGATGCACTTCACCTAACAGGGTGGGACGAAAACCGTTCTGGTCACTCTACTATACTTCACCAAAATCACAACCTCTCCATTATGAGCACAACTTTCATTATTGATCCCGCCATGGGCATGGCTGGCGATATGTTCTCGGCGGCGCTCATCTCGCTAGGCGTTCCAGCGAATGTGATCACCAATGCCATGACCAACGCCGCCAATCTCATTGGCTCAGCCCACATCGTTACCAAGACCATATCGACCCCCGAGGGTCCGGGCCAGCGCTTGACCATCGATTTGGCCGCCAACGACGCACATCTGCCCGCTTCCAACGCCCACCGCTTGCTAGACAAGGCCATTGGCGCCGAAGGCTTGCGGAAGCCATATGCAACATTTGCCCGTCGCGCCCTAGAAATCCTCATCAAAGCGGAACGCAGCGCCCACAGCAGCGGCAGGCTGGACTACGGACAGATGAACGTGCAAGCTATTGGCATTGCCCACACGCCGTACCAGCATCGCCACAATGCACCCCACCAGCCTCAAGCGCAGGCCAAAGGTGAATTTTATGTCGATATGTTTCCAGAATTCGTTGCCGGATTGGAAAACATAACGACATTTTCTCATGTATTACTTTTCTCATGGCTACACCACAGTGTTGGCTACTCGTTGCAAGTAACGCCACCCTGGAAAACTACAAAAGGAGCACTAAAACACGTCGGGCTTTTCGCCAGCCGCTCCCCCAATCGTCCAAATCCCATTGGTCTCACCTTAACCAAAGTGCGAGGCGTGAAAGGCAACCGCCTGCTCACCGGCCCACTGGACTTGTTCGATGGCACGCCCATTATCGACATCAAGCCACATGTGCGCACCCTAGACCAGACAGGCGTGGGCAACGATGGCTGGTTAGCCGATGGCGATCATTTGGAGTTGCATAAAAAAGGCATTCCCCATAATCATACCGGGGAGGAAGCGGTGTTACACGAGGCTCAAGATATATTGCTAGATATCATGGGCGCAGCCGCTGGCTTGCAACATCTGGGCGTGGATTTGAATCAGGTGGCCTGTCTAACGCCTGTGGCCGTGGGCGGCGGCAACATTTCTTTTAGTCATGGCGTGCTGCCAGCGCCCGCGCCCGCCACTGCAGCCATCCTCAAGCGCCATCATATCCCACACGTGGCTGGGCCGGTGGACATGGAACTGCTGACTCCGACCGGTGCAGCGATTCTCGCCGCCTTGCACCCCATCTGGACATGTCGCCAGAACTTGCCGGAGGGCCGACTGCTGGCACGCGGGTTGGGTCTGGGAACAAAAAACCTGCGTCCACTCAATGCCTTACGCCTGGCAATAATGCAAGCGCCAGCATAACCAACCACACCGATTGATGCAAGATCGCTAAGAGGCCAAGCTGCATAATAAAGAAACAACGATTTTGTTTAACACCGTGGACTAAAATCTCACCAACAAGAACCCAGTAAGTCCTCGACCATATCTTGCACCTGATCGACGGTGAGATCGGCCAGACAAGTGCGCGTGGCGCAACCCTCCCGCTGCCCCACGCGATGTCCGACATACGCACAGGGGGAACACGGAAGATCCAGCCGCACCACCCGACTGGGGCTGTAGGGCGTCCACGGCGCCCAGGCCCGATGATTGGTGGGCCCAAAGATGGCCACCACAGGCGTACGCGCGGCTGCGGCCAAGTGCATGACGCCACTATCCGCCCCCACAAACACCTTCGCCCGTCGAATCACCCCAGCCAACTCACGAAATGTTGTGCGCCCGCTAAGATCGATGAGTGGGCTATCGCCCGCAGCCAGCACAGCGTCCACATCATCATTAGCGGCGCCCACCAACACCGAAGGCAAACCGTGGCGACGGTATAATGCCGCAGCTAGGGCCGCAAACTTGTGTGGATCCCACCTACGAGCCAGGGAATAGCCGCCAGAGCCGGGGTGCATAACGACGAAGGGACGATGGGACAAACCCGACTCAGATAACAAAGCGTCTGCACGATCCTGTTCTTCGGAATTCAAAGGAAGATGCAAACTGAGGTCTGTGGCGCTGGCGCCAATCGCCCGCGCCAAAGCCAACCAATACTCCACCTCGCGCATGGCTCCAAAACCTTGATCCACCACCGGATGTGTGATCCAACCGCCATGCCCATTATCCAGCCCCACCACGGTTTTGGCTGCGGTGGCGCTAACCAACGCCCGTTGCCTGGCCCTCCCCATGCGCGTGGTGAGGTGATGAAAAAGGAACACAGTATCATAACGCTGATCTCTAAGAGCCCACAAATAGCGGGCCAGGGGAAGCCATACGCTCGGCTTAAATGCCGCCAACCCATCGAATTGCATTTTGGGAAACAAAATAACCTGGTCCACAAGCCCGGAATTTTGCAAAATCATCGCCGTATGAGGGTTGACCAAGGCATCCAGGCGAGCATTAGGAAATGTCTGCCGCAACGCGCGTAGCGCTGGGGTGATGTTAAGCACATCGCCAAGATCAGCAAGTTTGATGGCAAGAATTCGTTCAGGCATGAGCAGGAACCAGGCCATTATACGCTGTGAGGCCCAGAGCAGCAAACAACCTCGAACATGACCACAACAGAATATTCAATGCGCATCCTGGCTGGCAAGACGCTAACCGCTCCGCAGTGCAGGTATACACGACTTGAATCGCCAGGAAGCAAAAAAACGCCCCCAGTTTGAAACGCTTCCCCTGATGGCAAACAACTTCCCAGCAACACCGATCTCGAGTATAATTACCCCCGACACTGTAGCTAAAATCCGAGCCCACTGACCTAAAGCTATCACGCCAGGGGCAGTGGGCCGACCTCGTCCGACGAGGCGCGCATCACCAGGTGTGTGTAGGGTCGCTGTGGAAACGCTGCGGCCTCCCGAGGCGGTCGACGCCAGCAACCGCCGACTTGGAAAGGATAAATAGCAATGACAGACTACATCTTACCCTCTACGATAAACCGCGTCCTGTGCGAACCTAATTCTGGCGATGCCAGAAAGCATCAGCTAATCCAATGCATTCACGGCAGACAAAAGCACACAGGATGTCTGGATGGTGACCGATGGGTGGGGAATCGAAAGTTGATTGGATGGGACTATGAATCTTCTTAGAACCACCACAGCGGCGTTCATCGTTTCGTTGGGATGGTTGACATTGATGACCGTTTCCTGTAGCGTCAACCAAACGGAGAATTTAGTGATTTCGGTTGCCGCCAATCTGCAGCCAGCACTCGAAGAGATGACGCCATATATCGAGAAAGAAATTGACGCATCAATTGCTTACAATTATGGGGCAAGCGGTAAATTGGCACAGCAGATCGAGCAAGGGGCGCCTGTCGATGTGTTTCTTTCAGCGAACGTCAGCTATATCGATGAACTCATTACGATAGGGAGATTGAAACCTGACAGCAAACGCATCTTTGCCCACGGTCGTCTCGTGCTCTGGGCGCCCACCATCGATCTCCCTTTGGAAACACTAGCAGACCTCCAACGTCCCGAAATCAAGAGCATTGCGTTGGCAAACCCTAATCACGCCCCCTACGGCATGGCGATGAAAGACGCATTGATCGCAGCGGGAGTATGGGACTCCCTGACCGATAAACTCATCTTCGGAGAGGATGTCTCTCAATGTTATCACTATGCCGTCACAGGCAACGTCGATGTAGCGATTATCCCTTTTTCGTTTATCGCATCAAAAGCGTCGGGGCATTGGATGGAAATCCCCGACTCACTCTATCCCCCTCTGGAACAAACTGCAGCCATCACAACAAAAACACCCAACCAGGCGTTGGCCCAACGATTCATCGAGCTTCTCACCAGCCCAAAAGCCCAAGAAACTCTTACAAGCCATGGTTATATCTTGCCGCCCAACGAGGTTGCCGAGCCATGAATTGGGACGCCCTGCAGCTTTCTTTGCAAATCACACTCATTGCCACCATCATCATTGCAGTGATTGGCCTGGCTCTTGCTGTGCTACTGGCCCGTCGAGACTTTGCCGGAAAAATGCTACTGGAATTGCTCATCGCTCTGCCACTCATCCTACCTCCCAGTGTACTAGGCTATTATTTGCTCGTGTTTTTGGGGCGAAACGGGCCAATCGTGCGCTTTTTACATCTAGAACTTCTGTTCACCTGGCCAGCAGCCGTCATTACCGCCGTCATTGTAGGATTGCCTTTGATGGTGATGACGGCTCGCAGCGCGATCTATGAGATCGACCCGGAAGTTGAAAACGCTGCCAGGCTCAGTGGCGCCAGCGAATGGCAGCTATTGCGTCATGTTACGCTCCCCCTTGCACGTCGCGGCATCCTGGCTGGATTGGTGCTGGCATCAGCCCGGGCGCTGGGCGAATTCGGCGCCACACTGATGGTCGCGGGCAATATCCCAAGCCGCACCCAAACCATGTCAATGGCCATCTATGATGCTGTGCAGAATCGCCAATACCGCCAGGCGAACCTTATGGTGCTGGTCATGACTTCAGTAGCATTCATCGGGCTGTGGCTGGCTATGCGTTGGGGCTACGGTGCTGGCAAAACAAAAAGGCACCATCCCTCATCACGCCAACGCCATTCCGCCGAAATGCAAAAGAAAAGCCCGAATACCATCATTCACTCCCGATGATGCCAGTACAATTCATACTACGACCGAATCAATAACAGACGTTACGCACAGCTTTGCTCGAAAGAGCGGGCTTTGCTGCTTTGATCTGCTGTCCCACAAATAGACAAAGGGATGACATGACAAATACGAACGAAGAAAGATCAGTAGATCACGATTGCGAGAGTATGTGTCCTGCCGGATTCGTAATCTGGCGGGTTTGACGCTCGAATCACCGCCGGATCACAGATCCGGCTCTGCGCATCATGGCAAATCGTGATCTACTAAAGATGCTGATTTCGTCTACTTTGCTCACTTTTCGTCCATGTTCATCGGCTTGTTCAGCGAAAGATAATTGATAAGCCCGTTGATGCGCCAGAAAAGTTGCTCATTGGGTATCGATCGTCTATGTTCGTCCTTTCGTCTTATGGTCCGTGTTTGAGACTGTGCGGTTCACCACGAAGATGACGTCGTTACCTCGGCTCCCTCCCTAACTTCATCGTCCCATGACCATGCTAGGCGTCGATATCGGCGGCACATTTACCGATCTGGTTTACATCGCCGATGATCGCATCCACATTTACAAACTCCTCTCCACCCGCGACGATCCCGCCAGCGCCTTTCTGGAAGGCATGCGCGCGCTGGCCATCCCGCCCCAGGCCGTGGTCGCGCACGGCACGACCGTGGCCACCAACGCGGTGCTGGAGCACAAAGGCGCGCGCACCGGGCTCATCGCCACCCGCGGCTTCCGCGATGTTCTCTTCATCGGCCGCCAGGCCCGGCCAGCGCTCTATCGTCTCAGCCTCCCGCCCCGCTGGGCGCCCGTGGCCCGGGAGGACGCGTACGAAGTGGCCGAGCGGGTGGAGCCCGATGGCCGGGTGAGCCACCCGCTGGATGAAGCCGAAGCCGAGCGCATCCTGGACGACATGCAGGCCAAAGGCGTCGAAGCCGTGGCCATCAGCCTCATCTTCTCCTTTGCCAACCCCGCCCACGAAGAGCGCATCGGCCGCCTGGCCCGGGAGCGAGGCCTGTTCGTCTCCCTCTCCTCCCGTATCCTGCCCGAATACCGGGAATTCGAGCGCACCAGCACCACAGTCATCAACGCCTACGTCTCTCCCATCATGGCCCGCTACCTGGCCAACCTGGAGAGCGGCCTGCAGGCCCGAGGCAACAAAACCCTGTGGATCATGCAATCCTCGGGCGGGATCATCAGCGCAGGCGCAGCCCAGCAGGAGGCGGTGCGCACTGTGCTATCCGGCCCGGCCGCGGGGGTGATGGGTGCGTTCCACGTGGCCCGGCTGGCAGGCTACGACCACATCATCACCTTCGATATGGGCGGCACCTCCACCGACGTTTCCCTGGCCGATGGCGACATCCGCCGCACCACCGAGAGCGGCATCGAAGCCTGGCCCGTGCGCGTGCCCATGATCGACATCCACACCGTGGGCGCAGGGGGCGGCTCCATCGCCTGGGCCGACGCAGGCGGCGCGCTGCGGGTGGGGCCGCAGAGCGCGGGCAGCGAACCGGGCCCGGCCTGCTACGGCCGCGGGGGCCAGGACTTCACCGTCACCGACGCCAACCTGCTGCTGGGACGCATGTCGGCCGAGAATTTTCTGGGCGGACGCATGCGGCTGGATCGGGACGCGGCCAGGGCTGCCGCGGAGCGTTTGGGGCGCAAGCTGGGCCTGGGCCCCCTGACCGTGGCCGAAGGCGTCATCCGCGTGGCCAACGCCCGCATGGAGCAAGCCATCCGCGTCATCTCCATCGAGCGGGGCTTCGATCCGCGCACCTTCACCCTGGTTCCCTTTGGCGGCGCCGGGCCCATGCACGCGCTGGAGATGGCCGCGGCCCTGCACATCCCGCGGGTGCTCATCCCCCGCCACCCCGGCGTGCTCTCCGCGCTGGGCCTTACCCTGGCCGACCTGCTCAAAGATTACTCTCGCACCGTCATGTGGGCCATGAAGGAAGTTGGGGAGGCGGATCTGGCCCAGGGTTTCGAACCCCTGCTGGAACAGGCCCACGCGGACCTGCAAGCCGAAGGCTTTTCGGACGAAACCATCCGCCTGGAACAGGCCCTGGACCTGCGCTACAAGGGCCAATCCTTCGAACTCACCATCCCCATCACCGCGTACGATCCTCGCGCAGCGGTGCAGAGCTTCTATGCCGCGCATCGCCGCCGCTACGGCTATGCCCGCGAGGGCGAACCCGTGGAGCTGGTGAACCTGCGGGTGACGGCCCGCGGGCTGCGTCCCACGCCCTCCCTGCCCCAGCATCCCCCCGCCGCCTCGCCCGATCCCGCTCCCGCCCGGGTGGGCCAGACCCGGCTCCGCTTCCAGGGCCAGACCTGCGACGCGGGCGTCTACCAGCGGGCGCAGTTGCAGCCGGGCCATCGTCTGGCGGGCCCCGCGCTCATCGTGCAGGAGGATGCGACAACGGTCGTTCCGCCTGGATGGGCAGGTGAGGTGGACGCCTGGTTGAATCTCCTGTTTCAGAAAAGGTAACTGATCGCGAAGGCCCCTCTACCACATCTTCGTCGATAATGCCTTGCCAAACGCCTTTCGTTTCCATTTTCATCGTCACCCAATCGCCCCAGGAATGACCCGACCGAATATCGATCTCATCATCGTCGGCGGCGGGCCCGCCGGGCTTTCCACCGCGTTGCATCTGCTGCAGTTGGACCCGGCATGGGCTTCGCGCATGATCCTTTTGGAAAAAAGTCGCTATCCCCGGGATAAACTGTGTGGGGGCGGCATAACGCGTCCGGGACGCCGCATCTTGTCTCACCTGGGACTTTCTCTCGAAATCCCTCACGTGTCCGTGCAGGAGGTTCATCTATGCTATCGGTCTTATCATTACCGTTTGCTCAGCGAACCGGTTTTTGTTGTGGTACGCCGTCACGAGTTCGATGCCTGGCTGGCCCGCGTTGTGCAGGCGCAGGGTGTCACCATCCTGGAGGGTGATCCTGTCACCCAGGTTGAGGTGCGAGAGGAAGAGGTCCTGGTCACGACCACTCGCTCCCAATTTCGCGCCCGCGCCCTGGTGGCCGCGGATGGTTCCAACAGCACAGTGCGCCGACGCCTGGCATGGGGAAAGGGACACAAAGCCCGACTGCTGGAAATCCTCACGCCTCATACGCCGCGGGATAGCCTCTTCGAGCCCCCTATCGCTGTGTTCGATTGGAATGTGCTGGACCTGGGGATTCAGGGTTATTACTGGGATTTTCCCACCCTGATAGATGAAAAGCCAGCCGTCAATCGCGGCGTGTTCGATAGCCGACTCCTCGCATATCCTGCCCGGGCGTCATTACCCCAAGCACTCGGGGCCATGCTCTCCAGACGGGGACTCGATCTGGGAGATTTCGCGCTGCAAGGGCATCCCATTCACTGGCTGGAACCAACAATGCCCCTGGCCAGGCCCCGGGTGCTGTTGGCGGGGGATGCGGCCGGCGTCGATCCCCTTTTTGGCGAAGGTATCAGCTTTGCGCTGGGCTATGGGCAGGTCGCGGCCGAGACCCTGCAACGAGCTTTTCGCATGAAAGATTTCCGATTCGCCGACTATTCCCAACGTGTTCGCCAGCACCCCTTGCTTCGGCAGTTGCGCCCCCGGCATTTAGGAGCGCGGATCGTTTTCAGGAGCCAGCAGTGGCCGTGGGCTTTGCAACGGCTGTGGCAAACCGCGCCCTGGCTCTTTCGCATGATGGCCCAGATCCGGCCCGATTACTTTCCTCTTGACCACCGCCGCATGTTTCGCACATCATCTCCCAATGCCACTTGAAACCGATGAATTCCCAACCCGATCCCATCCTCCTCGAGATCTTCAAAAGCCTCCTCACTGCTGTCGCCGAAGAAATGGGCGGCGCGTTGGGCCGCACCGGATACTCGCCCAACATCAAGGAGCGCCGCGACTACTCCTGCGCGGTGTTCGACGCCCGCGGCGACATGGTGGCCCAGGCCGCGCACATCCCCGTGCATTTGGGCGCGATGCCCCTCTCCGTTCGGGCCAGCCTGGCGCGCTTCGGGCGGCTGGAACCGGGCGACATCGTGGCCCTGAACGATCCTTACTCCGGCGGCTCCCACCTGCCCGACATCACCCTGGTCTCCCCAGTCTATCTGGAGGACACGCTGCTGGGCTATGTGGCCAGCCGCGCACACCATGCGGATGTGGGGGGCATGTCGCCCGGCTCCATGCCCCTGGCCCGGGAGCTCTTCCAGGAAGGGCTTATCATCCCGCCGATCAAATTGCAACGCGCGGGCGAGGTGGATGTGGGCGTGCTGGACCTGATCGTGCGCAACAGCCGCACGCCCGACGAGCGCCGCGGCGATCTGGCCGCGCAGATGGCCGCGCAGGAGGTGGGCGCGCGGCGACTGCAGGCCCTGGCCCGACGCTACGGCGCGGACGCCCTGGCCGCTTACATGGCCCATCTGCAAGATTATTCCGAGCGCATGGTGCGGGAGCTCATCGCCCGCATGCCCCGCGGCCCGTTCACCTTCCGCGATGTGATGGATGATGACGGCTTCGGCAACGAAGACCTGGGCATCCAGGTGACGGTGCGGGTGGAAGACGACCGCCTGGTGGTGGATTTCACCGGCACGGACCCCCAGGCCGTGGGCGGGGTGAACGCGGTGATTTCGGTAACCCTTTCCGCGGTGTTTTATGTCATCCGCTGTCTGCTGGCCGATGATGCCGCGCCCACCAACGCGGGCATCTTCCGGACGGTGGATCTCATCGCGCCCGAAGGGACGCTGGTCAACGCCCGATTTCCGGCCGCGGTGGCCGCGGGCAATGTGGAGACATCCCAGCGCATTACCGATGCGGTGTTGGGCGCGTTCGCCCAGGCCCTGCCCGAGCGCGTCCCCGCCGCGTCGCAGGGCACGATGAACAACATCACCATCGGCGGCGCAGACCCCCGCACGGGGGAGCGCTTCGCCTACTACGAGACCATCGCCGGGGGCATGGGCGCATCCGCCCGGCATAATGGGCTTTCGGGCGTGCACGTGCACATGACCAACACCCTGAATACGCCCGCTGAAGCCCTGGCCTACGCCTATCCCCTGCGAGTCACCCGCTACGAGCTGCGGGATGGCTCGGGCGGCGCGGGCCTGCACCGGGGCGGAGATGGCGTTTACCGGGAGGTGGCGCTGCTGGCCGACGCCACCGTGACTCTGCTCACCGAACGGCGACGGCACGCGCCTTACGGGTTGGCCGGGGGTGACCCAGGCGCGCGGGGCGAGAATTGGCTGATCCCGGGCGATGGTTCAGAACCCCAACGCCTGCCCGGCAAGACGACCATCCAGGCCCGGGCGGGGGATCGCATCGGCATCGCCACCCCGGGCGGGGGCGGATGGGGACAGGAATAAACGTATTTCTGCCAACCTGACATAATTTCATGTTCATGTGGCCTGCCGATTGAAATCAGGGCTGAGGGCCTGCGGCCGCCTGTCGACCTGCGTCGACAGCGTCTTGGATGCCAGATGGCGACACAAATCGGGCGGAAAACGCGTCCCCGAAGGGGGACGAGCGGCGGAACGCCCCAAGAACCGGATTCATTCGGCCAGTGACAGCAAACAAAGCCAATTTGTGCCAGGTAGCTTGAACGTATTTCATACGCCCACAAATGTGCAATAAGATGCAATAACAACACGCAATGCGTATAGCACCGTAAATCTTGCATCAAAAGTAACTCAAACATGATTTAGATCATATCAGCACGGCGCACAACATGTTAGAATGAGTGCAATATCCGCACACGCCACCTCAATCCCAGGTTGGACCCCCATGGCAGATGAATTACTGACCACCAAACAACTTCAGGAAATCCTCAAGGTCGATCGCACCACCATCTATCGCATGGCGGACAGCGGACGCATTCCTGCCATCAAGGTGGGAAATCAGTGGCGCTTCCCCAGGGAGCAGATCGAGGTGTGGTTGTGGAAACAAAGTGCGGAAGCTCAGGCCCGGCAGACTGGCCCAAGCTCATCTCCTCATCGAATCGAGACCAGCAATGAGGCCCGCCGCGTCTTCCCCCTGGAATGCGTGCAGATGATCCAGGACACCTACGCAGACCTGCTGGGCGTAATGATGATCGTCACCGATATGACCGGCAACCCCATCACCCAGCCCAGCAACGCGTGCGGGCTCTTCACCGCGGCCGAATCTTCGCCCAGGGCCCACCAGCGTTGTCTGGAGCACTGGGTGGCCATGGCGGGTGATCCCCGTTTGCAGCCCAGCTTCGAACGCAGCCATCTGGGCCTGCTCTGCGCCCGGGGGCTCATCCGCGTGGGGGTGGAGATCAAAGGCATGCTCATTGTGGGTGGCATCGCCCCCGAAAACTGGCCCCCATCCGATGCGGAGATCGAGGAGATCGCCAGCTTCCTGGAGGTGGAGCCCTCTCTCATCCGCGACCACGCGGACGAGGTCTTCCGCATCTCACCGCAGCGTCAGCAGGAGCTGCTGCCCTATGTGCAGCGTATCGCCGACGTTCTTTCGTTTATCGCCACCGAGCGTAACGCCCTCATCCAGCGTTTCGACAAAATCGCGGAACTGGCCAAAATCTGATATCCGGCCTACCTACCTGGCACAAATTGGCTTTGTTTGCTGTCACTGGCCGAATGAATTCGGTTCTTGGGGCGTTCCGCCGCCCGTCCCCCTTCGGGGACGCGTTTTCCGCCCGATTTGTGTCGCCATCTGGCATCCAAGACACTGTCGACGCAGGTCGACAGGCGGCCGCAGGCCATCAGCCCTGATTTCAATCGGCAGGAAGCGTGAACATGGAATTTGTGTCAGGTTGCCAGATCTCCGGCCACCGGAAGCTCCGAGCCGGATCACGGATCCGGCAAACCGCCGGACTTCGGACTTCGGACCTCGGACCAACCACACACACCACACACACAACCACATAACACATAACCTGATGTGCGGCTTTTCCGTTCTGAAAAGCGGGCGCTGATGCTTTGTTCTGCCATCCCGCAAACAGACGAAGGGACGACAGGACGAAAATGGACGCAGGAAGATGTTGTTTCGTCCATTTTGGTCTATTTTCGTCCAGGTTCGTCCGCTTGTTCAGCGGAAGATAGGTAGCAAACCCGTTGCGCCACTAAAAGTTGCACATTGGGCGCCCCACACACTCACAGAAAGGAGTTGCACCTTCCCATGAAACGCGTACTGATCTTGGGCGGCGGCACCGCGGGCACGCTGGTCGCCAACAAACTGTATCAGGAGCTGGATCCCGACGAATGGCAGATCACAGTGGTGGACAAGGACGACCGCCACTACTACCAGCCCGGCTTTCTGTTCATCCCCTTCGGCATCTACAAGGGCAAGCAGGATGTGATGCGCTCCCGCCGGCGTTATCTGCCCCGGGGCGTCGAGCTCATCCTGTCGGAGATCGAGATCATCGAGCCGGATAAAAATCAAGTGCAGATCAGGCGGAACAACCGCACGCTGCCCTACGATTTCCTCATCATCACCACCGGCTCGCACACCGCACCCGAAGAGACGCCGGGCCTGGCCGAGCATGAATGGCGCAAGAGCATCTTCGATTTCTACACGGTGGATGGGGCCATCGCCCTGGGCAAGAAGCTGCGCACCTGGCAGGGCGGGCGTCTGATCCTCAACATCACCGAGATGCCCATCAAATGCCCGGTGGCGCCCCTGGAGTTCATGTTCCTGGCGGACTGGTTCTTCCACGAGCACAACATGCGGGAGCAGGTGGAGCTGGTGCTGGTGACGCCGCTGGATGGGGCTTTCACCAAACCCCGGGCCGCGTCCATCCTGGGCAACATCCTGGAGGAGAAAAACATCAAGCTGGTGACCGAGTTCAACACGGGCGAGGTGGACCCGGACGGGCGCAAACTCATCTCTTACGACGAGCGCACGGTGGATTACGACCTGCTGGTGAGCATCCCCACCATCATGGGCAGCGAGGTCATCGAGCGTTCGGGCATGGGCGATGAGCTGAACTTCGTTCCCACCGAGAAATACACCCTCAAGGCCAAGAACTTCGACAACGTGTTCGTTCTGGGCGACGCCACCGATCTGCCCAGCTCCAAGGCCGGGTCGGTGGCCCACTTCGAGGGCGAGGTCTTCATCGAGAACTTCCTGCGCTACATCGACGGCCTGGACTTGCTGCCCACCTTCGACGGCCACGCCAACTGCTACATCGAATCGGGCTTTGGCAAGGGCTTCCTCATCGATTTCAACTACGACGTAGAGCCCCTGCCCGGCAAATATCCGCTGCCCGGCATCGGGCCCTTCTCCCTGCTGCAGGAATCCCGCATGAACCATTGGGGCAAGATGATCTTCCGCTGGATGTACTGGAACATCTTGCTCAAAGGCAAGCCCATGCCTGTCACCGCCGAGATGAGCATGGCCGGCAAATGGCTGTAGGAGGTCGCTATGGATCCGCAAACGCAGACCCAATTGGAAGCGCTCAACGCCAAGATCGACGCCCTGACTGAGCAGATGGCCGTGCTGACCGACTACGTGCTGGAGCAGCGCCAACGCCAGCAGGAATGGGATGAGCTCAAAGAAGACCTGACGCCCATCCTCATGGAAATGTCGGATGTGGCGGTGGAGGAGCTGGAGGAGATCGAGCCTTACGTGCAGCTCGAGGACATCCTGGCCTTTCTCAAACGTCTGGCCGCCAATTTGCACAACTTCGAGACCATGCTGGACCAGCTGGAAAGCGTCAACGATCTGGTGCAGGACATGACGCCCGTGGCCAACGACGCCTTCATTGTGGCCATGGAGCAGATGCAGGAGATGGAGCAGCGCGGCTATTTTGCGGTGCTGCCCGAACTGAAGCGCATAGCCGACAACGTGATGGACGCGTTCGGGCCCGAAGACGTGCGAGCCCTGGGCGATAACGTGGTCACCATCCTCACCACCGTGCGCAGCATGACCCAGCCCGAGATTATGGCCCTGGTGCAGAAGCTGACCGACTCCACCCAGGAGGCGGTGCGCACCCCCGACGATGAGCTGGACATCTCCACCCTGGGCCTCATCCGCCAGATGCGGGATCCGCAAATGCGTCTGGGCCTGGCCCGCACCATGACCTTGCTCCGGGCCATGGGAGACATCGCCCCGCCCGGTGCCAACAGCGCAGCATAAGCGATGGACCGCACGATACCACACACAAACACCCTTAGCCGCGAAGGCTCGAAGGTGACGAAGAGCTGAAGCTTCTTCTTTCTTCGTGCCGTTGCTCTTCGTGGCTAATCAGGGAACGTGAAAAGTTACCACTCATTCATTCACACACACATTCGAAGGAGAAACAACATGACGACTCTGGCAGACCTGACCCTGGACGCGGACGGCTATCTGGCCGACCCCAACGCCTGGACGCCCGAAGTGGCCGAACTATTCGCCCGGGACCTGGGCCTGGAACTCACCGACCGCCACTGGCAGGTCATCAACTACGTGCGCAACGAGCACGCCAAAACTGGGGAGATGCCCTCTCTGCGCCGCATCACCAAGCAATCGGGCGTGCCCACCAAAGAGCTCTACAAACTCTTTCCCAAAGGCCCGGCTGGCAAAATCGCCAAACTCGCGGGCATGAGCAAGCCCAAAGGCTGCATCTAACAGCGGACAATGGGCGATGGGCGGCCCCACACCCGACCATCGTCCCCGCCCGCCCAACCCATCCCACCTTGGGCCTCGGACTTTGGACCTCGGCCCCCACACACACATAGAAAACGGAGACAACCTCATGTCGGACAACGAAGAGCGCAAACTGGCAATCATTTGCTCCAAAGGCACGCTGGATATGGCCTATCCCGGCCTGGTGCTGGCCAACGCGGGCCTGATGATGGGCATCGAAGTGGAGATGTTCTTCACCTTTTGGGGCATGGACATCATCCACAAAGAAAAGCAAAACAACCTGAAATTCGTGCCCGTGGGCAACCCCTCCACCGGCATGCCCAACTTCATCGCGGCCATCCCGGGCATGACGCCCATGGCCACCAGGATGATGCACAAGGGCCTGGAGAAGATCGACATGCCGCCCGTGGGCGAATTTCTGGAGATGATCCACGACGCGGGCGGGCGCATCTGGGCATGCCGCATGGCTATGGACATGATGGACCTGAGCGAAAGCGACCTGGTCGGTGAAGTCGATGGCGTCGTCGGGGCCATGGAATTTCTGGAGATGGCCGAAGGCGCGCAGATCGTCTTCATCTGAGTGCGGGTCGCACATGCCAATGGAGCGCGTCGATGAAACGTGAAGCGTGAAAATGTCCAGTCTGAGGCCCAGTAGTGGTGGAGTTCATCCACGTAGTTCAGAGTGAAGGTGCGTTCGTCGACCATACATGCGAAAACGATCCCATTTCGAAACGCACCCACAAATCACGGGTGCGTTTCAATTTCGGGGCAGTTTATCAATGTCGTCGGGTCATAGTTCCGGCGGGAGAGCAAAAATGTGCACATACGATTCTATGACTCGCTGGCCTGACCACCTCAGTCGGTCTACATCGAGTGAATGCATCTATTTTGAACCGCCCCCATTGTCAGGACATAATTCAATGTTGGACGCTTTTCTATTTTGCCGGGCGGATTGCGAATCCGCCCTGGGGAGCTTCGCTCCGGAGCCAGATTCATCAGGCGGGATGGCAATGATTGCCCCCATTTTGAAACGCACCCAAACCACTGTCATGTTGACATCATGGACACTCTCAGCTACAATGTCGCTGACTTTGGGTACAACAAATCTCTGCTCTAGCAGCCACTCCACCGGACAAAAACATGTCAGCTACCCTTCCCCAGGACTCGGAAAAAGGCCGAAACAAGCAGCAGGAAACACCCCCGGCCTGGAAAGTGTATGTGGCCTTGATGAAACCAAAAATCATCTTACTGCTGCTTATCGTAACATGGGGCGCCATGCTAGTGGCCGGAGGCGGCAAAGTGGGGTGGTGGACGTTCTGGTGGACAACCTTAGGTGGCGCTTTGGCATCAGGTGGAGCCAATGCCATTAACCATTACCTGGATCGCGACATCGACGAATTGATGTACCGCACCAAACGCCGTCCGGTTCCCGCTGGCTGGGTGACGCCCGCAACCAAAGCCGTGACCTTTGGCGTCATCCTGAATATGCTAGCCTTTGCGATTTTCACAACACAGGTTAATTTGCTATCGGCCATGCTGGCCTTGCTAGGCACGCTATATTATGTTTTCATCTATACGATGCTACTCAAACGCCGCACCCACCACAACGTCACCATTGGCGGCGTGGCCGGAGCCATCCCAGCATTGGTTGGCTGGGCGGCCGTGACCGGCAGCCTTGGTCTTACCGCCTGGCTGCTTTTTCTCATCGTCTTCTTGTGGACACCACCCCATACCTGGGCGCTGACGCTGGTGGTGAAACGAGATTACGCTCGGGTGGATGTACCCATGTTGCCAGTTTCGGTGGGTGAAGAAGAGGCCAGGCGCCAGATCATCATCTACTCGTGGCTATTTTTCATCAGCACGCTATTGCCCACCATATTCCGCACAATGGGGTGGTTTTACCTTGCCGTGGCGCTGGTTACAGGCTTCCTTTTTATGCGTGGAGCCTATCGGATGCGACGCAATGGCCAAAAAAAGGATGCATTCAGCCTTTACAAATTCTCATTGCTCCATTTGGCCCTGTTATTTGCAGGCATGGTCATCGACACCATTCTTGTCGATGCGATTCCATTTATGGGGTGGTAGTCAACCACCGGGCATCAAAGGGAAGTCGAACTCACCGCTACGCGGTTGCGTGGTAGCGAACTCGCCGCAGGCATTGGCCGAGCGTAATACATAAAAATACTGGGAGGATGGATCGCCCACCACACCCGAATCGACATACTCGAAAACGCCATCGGCAACCTGAAGCGTCTTGCGCAATTCAGCGCTAGAATCGCCAGGCTGGAAGTAAGGATGCGTTGAGCGCCACACTTCATAGTAGGCCGTAGCTCCGCCATGCGCCCAGGCAAGGCGCATATCAACCTGGTTGACGATGGTCTCGGTCATGCTGGTGGGAGACTGGGCGGTTGTGCAGGGAGCGTTGATCTCAAGAAAGATAGCGGTAGGAACGCCCCAGTTGTCGTCGGCGTCTTGCGCCTCAACAAAAATAAGATGCCTACCATTGCTCAAGCCAGAAGAGTCGATGGTGCCGGTGACGTTTTCAGATGACGCATCGAATGAACCGTCGGCTGCAGTCAACGCATGAACCACCGCGCCTTGCCATGAAGGCGCATCGATGGTATAGCGAGCGGATTGAATATTCTGCACAGGCTCATCGCCATGACCACCACTATGATAACGACTATCATCCACGGTGGCCGTGATTGTAACCGGGCTACTACCATCAGAAGTCGCTGTACTCAAACTCAAATCGAATACATCTGGGCCGCTGGGGTTTTGGTAAGGACGTCTTGCAGCCTTTAATGCATACATAAGAGCGGGCATGTTTTTGGGAATGATAGTATTTTCAAAATAACTACAATCTTGGAAAAACTCGGTGCCAAGTTCGAAGGTGTAGCTGGCCACGCCCAATTCGCCATAGGTGAAATCATCGGTGACGCCAGAGGCGTTATAGAGACAATCGCTGCACACTTCATACTGATTGAAATAACCAAATTTGCGCCCCAGAGTTTGCAATCCCGCCTTGTTGGGGGCATCCTGCGTATCAGTCCACTCCCAGGGAAATAACACCAACTGACTGTAGCTGTGCAACGTGACGAACACCCCTTGTGCATCATCCGGTGCGGCGTCAAAGTCGTCAGCCCCCCGTTGATCTGGAAAAATGGAGCGAGCGTAGTTCTCGATGGCCTGAACTTCGGGTTCAGAGGCAGCGCTCGGGCCATGATAGGTCTCATCACAAGCGAAGTCACTGGAACCGCCCTCGTTCCATTTGAAACTGCTATTGCGATTCAAATCTGTGCCCCAATAATTGCTATTAGGACAGCCATCATCATTATCAGTATTCTTACGCCAAGATTTGCCAGCTTCCGCAAGCTTTCGCCCGTCGGGATTGGCCTGAGGGATAAGATGGAACTCGTAATTATCCACCAACCAGGTGACATCAGGATCAATGCCGTAATCGTTGATTAGCTTTTCGGCAAAGCGTGAGGCCAACTCAGCTGTGGTATATTCGCGCGCATGAATGGCGGCAATCATAAAAAATTTGGGTTTCGGGCCGGGAATATTGCGATTCGTGATCACCAACGCATTGATGTCATAACCATCCTCCCCACCGGGGATCGTCTTCTCCCAACTATCGCCCACATCCGACCAAGTGGCTAGATCTGGATGATCCGTGGCCAGTGCAGCCAAAGTATCATAGGTCTCCTCAACAGTGCGATAACAGGGATAACCGGGAATGCCTGAAGTCTGTCCTGGCAACATCAAGTGTGGAGCGTTCATTTGTTGGGTCAACGTCTCATCTTTCTCAAATCGCAAGCTGCGAGATACAAGCATATCTCGCTGCCGAGGCCCCACCATCGCCACGAAAAATCCCTGTGAACGGTCCACCTCCCACACATCCAATAACGCAGCCAGCTCGTTTAGCTGCGCTAAATTGTCGAAATAAACCCGAACGACCTGAACATCGTCATCAGGCCCCTGGGCGGAAACTCTGATGGCAAAAACTAAGACCAAAACAATGACCAATGCTGGTAACAAAAAACGACGCATTTTATCAACCTCTTGAATCGGCAAAGCGGGATTGAAAAGCCACAACAAACTACCTAACGGCCAGGACTAGCGCCTCCCATAAACATAGCCAACGCAGTAAAAACCATCAAAACCAATACTGCCACCATCGAGGCCAAAAGTGGTGACCGCGTATTCTTCAGCTCTAACATGGGGGGGCGTCCCACTACTTCCATTTTGGGGCCGGCAAACCATGCATAGAGCGCTCCACCAATGAATCCCCCCAGATGCCCCCAGTTATCAATGCCCGGCGACAAACCAATGATGAAATTGACCAACGCGATGGTGACAACATTGATTAAGGAACGCTGCGCACTTTGACCAAACAAATCGCGGTGTTGATAGAGAAAAACCCCCTCCGCAGCCAACAATCCAAAAATGGCTGTGGAAGCGCCCAAAGAATTGTAGCCGGAAAAAATGTAGGAAAACACATTTCCCGCCACGCCCGCCACAAGATAAAGCCACAAATACCCCCATCGGCCATAGAAACGCTCGAGCCCTGGCCCCAATACATAAAGCGCATACATGTTAAATCCAATATGGAAAATACTACCATGCAAAAACATAGGCGTGATCAAACGCCACCATTGCCCCGCGGCGATGGCGGCGTTGTTTTTCATACCTATGGCGGCGACAACATCAAAACCATACAACGCCTTGCCGCCCATTTGCAATGCATATACAACAACGGTGAGGACAAGCAGAGCATACGTGACATAGGGAGCGCCTTGCGGCAGACGCACAGGGTGGCGTGGCGCTGCAGGAGCCTCGACCGGTGTGAGGGAAGAAGACGGTTCGCTAATTTCAGAAGCTGAATCAGGCTCAGGGGGAGGATATTGAAAACTCATGGAGCTTAGGATAACAGCCTCAGGCCCAGGCGTCAAAAACGCTTATCGCATTTGCATCCTTGGGTAAGAAGGCCTACGCCCCATGCTATCCAGGGCGCTGCCCAAACATGGCGCCGGCTCAGGATTGGCCCGACCACACGGGCATGCCGCTGGGCGTG
>Ga0256914_1000914_pt1 | contig 28333 bp, 27 predicted proteins | sample HulkmetaG_FD_191571 | JGI IMG/M metagenome (GOLD analysis project Ga0256914, IMG submission 191571) | Hydrothermal chimney microbial communities from Main Endeavour vent field at the Juan de Fuca Ridge, Pacific Ocean - Hulk | ecosystem: Environmental > Aquatic > Marine > Hydrothermal vents ... | reverse complement strand
TTACAAGCTTTATCGCAGGTGCCACACTAAAACTCATAATGGCTACTAAAAATAGCACTATACCTTTCTTCATTTTTATTCACCTCGGGTGATACCTATTCACCCTTGTTGATATATGTGCATAAAATATTTATATACCTTTTTAAATATCACTCATAGTGATAATATTGGTGGAGGTGTCTCGATGGTAAATTTCATCTTTGGCATTCATAATCATCAGCCGCTTGGGAATTTCGGATGGGTATTCGAGAGTGCATATGAACATTCATATCGTCCATTTATGGAAATTCTTGAGGAATACTCTGATATGAAGGTATCTGTTCATATAAGCGGTCCCCTTCTTGAATGGCTGGATGAGAATAAGCCGGAATATATTGATCTTCTGCGCTCTCTCGTTAGAAAAGGACAGCTGGAGATTGTTGTTGCTGGTTTTTATGAGCCTGTTCTTGCTGCCATACCTAAGGAGGATAGGATAGAACAGATTAAACTCTTAAAAGAATTTGCCAAAAAACTTGGCTATGAGGCAAAAGGCGTATGGCTTACTGAGCGTGTCTGGCAACCTGAACTTGTGAAGAGTCTCCGTCAGGCTGGAATAGACTATGTCATCGTTGATGACTACCACTTCATGAGCGCCGGCCTCAGCAAGGAAGAGCTCTTCTGGCCGTATTATACCGAGGATGGAGGGGAGGTTATAGCAGTATTTCCGATAGATGAGAAGCTCCGCTATTTAATACCATTCAGGCCTGTGGAAAAGACCGTTGAATATCTGGAGAGCCTCACGGATGAAGACCCCTCAAAGCTTGCTGTCTTTCATGATGATGGTGAAAAATTCGGTGTCTGGCCCGGAACATATAAATGGGTCTATGAGAAAGGGTGGCTTAGGAGGTTCTTTGAGGCTGTGACGAGCAATGAAAGAATCAGCATCATGACCTACAATGAGTATCTATCGAAATTCAAGCCTAAAGGTCTGGTTTACCTGCCCATAGCCTCCTACTTCGAGATGAGCGAGTGGTCGCTGCCGGCCAGACAGGCGAAGCTGTTTGTCGAGTTTGTGGAAAAGCTGAAGAATCAAGGGGACTTTGAGAAATACCGCGTCTTTGTACGCGGAGGTATATGGAAGAACTTTTTCTTCAAGTATCCGGAAAGCAACTACATGCACAAGAGGATGCTGATGGTGAGCAAGCTTGTGAGGGATGTTCCAGAGGCAAGACGGTTCTTATTTAGGGCACAGTGTAATGATGCTTACTGGCACGGCGTCTTTGGTGGGGTCTATCTCCCCCATCTCCGCAGTACAGTGTGGGAGAACATCATAAAAGCCAACAGCTTCATTTCCAGTGGAAGCTTTGTCAGAGATATCGATTTTGATGGTAGGGAAGAGATATTTTTTGAGAATGAAAGTTTCTACGCTGTTTTTAAGCCTTCCTATGGTGGGGCATTGTTTGAGTTCAGTTCCAAAAAAAGGGCCGTGAACTACAACAACGTCCTTGCGAGAAGATGGGAACATTACCATGATGTCGGCAGTGCCACTCATGAGGGAAAATCTACGGAAGGAGTTGCGAGCATTCATGAAGTCGGAAAGCAGATACCCGAGGAGATAAAACGCGAACTGGCATACGACTGGCAGTTAAGAGCGATTCTTCAGGACCACTTTCTGAGTACAGACACAAAGCTTGATGACTATCGCTTAGTGCACTATAACGAGCTTGGGGACTTCATAAACCAGCCCTATCAGTTTGAATTCGGTGAAAGGTTGAGGTTATGGCGTAACGGTTTGGTGGACTCGAAGCCGGCTAAAGTTGAGAAGGACTTCAGACTTCAGAAGAATGGATTTGAGGTGACCTACAGGGTTGAGAGTCCGAGAAGAGCGCTCTTTGGGGTGGAGATAAATCTGGCTGTGCATAGTGTTATGGAAAGTCCGGGTGAGTTTAAGGCAAAAACTATCAAGGTTAGCGATCCCTATGGCATTGGGGAAATCGAGATTGAGCTGAGCAAAGAAGCGAGAGTCTGGAAGTTTCCAATAAAGACACTCTCCCAGAGCGAGGCTGGATGGGACTTCATACAGCAGGGTGTTAGTTATACAATGCTGTTCCCTATCGAAGGGAAGCTCGATTTCAGCCTGGAATTTAAAGAGACTTAAAGCTTTCCTTTATCCTGTCGCTGGTTATTTTAAATTTTAGAGGTTTTTCCAGACCCCAGAAATTGCAGAAGGAACACTTCTCTCCCTGGGAGGGCATACCACAGACTCTGCATTCCCTGAGCTCATGCTCTCCAAGTTCAATCTCAAAGAGCTTTTTCTTTCTCAGATAGCCCTTTATGAAGTTGATTTTTGTTCCGGGTCGTTTCTCCTCCATTCTGTTGAGGATTTCTTTGTATTCAATTGTTGTCGCACCTTCTGCATGGGGGCATTCATCCAGCATGTAATCTATCCCGGTGACCAGAGCATATGCAGTGACTTCCCTCTCGGTGAGCTCATAAAGAGGTTTCACCTTCTTAACGAATTTCCCATCTCTTGGCAGGAGAGGGCCCTGTTTGGCCAGATATTGTGTGTTCCAGTTCATCAGATTGGCGAAGATGAAGCTCGCTTCGTCGTCGAGATTGTGACCGGTAGCTACTGCATCAAAGCCGTTATCATAGGCGAACTTGTTGAAGATGTAGCGTTTGGTTAAACCGCAGTAAGAACAAATTGGTCTTCTTGTTCTGACCTCGCCGATTCCTTTTCCTAAGAGCTCCCTGATGCGGACGATATGAAGTGGAACTCCGAGCTTCTTACACTGCTTTCTCGCATACTCCTCGCTCTTCTCTGAGTACTCACCTATTCCAAGGTTTATGTGGAGGCATTCTATGTTATAGCCGAGTTTTTTGAGAACGTAAACGGTAACTGCCGAATCCTTGCCGCCGCTGACTACAACGAGGATCTTCTCATTAAAATTGAGAAGTTTATATCTCTCAATCGTGCGCTTAACCTTTCTCTCAAAATACTCCTTAAAGTGTTCCTCGCAGAGATACATTTTTGGATAGTGGATCTTGATGAAGGCTTTTCTCCTACAGAATTTGCATCTCATAGTATTCTCCCCTCTGTTGATTTTTGAGCATTAGTACAATTACTCAGCTTTAAAAGTTGTTCATTAGTCCCAGTGGGATGTATTCTATGCATACACCTACTTTAGATAAATCAGGTGTTTAATATGTTCACTCAAAACTTTTAGATTTTGCAAGTTTTATAAGATATTGGGGATATCCGTGAAAGTAGAAATCGTAATGCCGAAATTGGGACTAACTATGGAAAGTGGCACTATAATCAAGTGGATAAAGAAAGAAGGGGACCTTGTCAAAAAAGGTGAAACAATCGCAGAGATAGAAAGTGAAAAACTTACTGGGGAGGTTGAATCTCCGGCCGATGGTATTCTTGTTAAGATAATACATGAGGAGGGGGATGAGGTTCCTATTGGGGAACCGATAGCGTTGATAGAAACGGAGGTCTGAAGATGAGAAAACTTGGAACTATATTGTTGTTGGGAATTTTGATTTTTGGCGTGATTGGGGCCGGATGTATAGGAAAGAGCACTACATCTACAACCTCTGCAACCTCTACAGCATCAGCATCTACCTCGACATCCTCTTCAGCATCTTCTGCCCCAACCAAGGTATACAAAATGAGCGTTGTTGTTGGGCCCAATTCTCCTTGGGGACAGGCTGCAAAGATGTGGGCAGATGAGATAGAGAAAAAGACACATGGCAGGATAAAGATTCAGATATATTTCTCTGGACAGCTTTTTGCAGGAAAACAAACAAATGAGTTTGTTCTTCTTAGTCAGGGAGTTGCGGATTTTGCAGTTGGTTCAACTATAAACTGGGCACCTCAGGTTAAAGAGCTGAACTTGTTTATATTGCCATTTTTCTTCCCTGAAGGGAAGAAGAAGGGGGATATATACAAAGCAGTTGATGCTGTAGAAAATGGAAAAGCGGGTAAAAGGATTGCACAAATATTGGAAAGCAAAGGCGTAATTCCATTAGCATGGGGCGAAAACGGATTTAGACAAATCACTAATTGGAAACATCCAATTAAAACCCCAGATGATCTCAAAGGATTGAAAATTAGAGTAGTAGGTTCACCCATCTTTGTTGATACATTCAAGGCACTTGGTGCTGACCCAACAATGATGAACTGGGGGGATGCTATTACAGCATTCCAGCAGAAAGTAGTTGATGGACAAGAAAACCCGATAAATATCGTTATAATCCCATACAAGATTTATCAGTTCCACAAGTATATGACTATATGGGACTATGCAATCGATCCACTAATATTCGCCGTAAATAAAAAGACGTGGGAGTCTTTTGACCCACAAACTCAACAGATAATAAAGGAAGCCGCTATAAAAGCAGCTAAATGGGAAAAAGCTATGGCACGTGTAGGTCTTGATGACGGTACCTCTTTGAAGATACTAAAAGAAGAATACAATTACACCCCCAAAATAACAGATCCCATCAGCTTCTTAGAGAGTAAGGGCATGGAAATAACGACTTTATCTCCAAGTCAAAGAGCAGAATTCAAGGCTAAGGTCGGCGGTGTTTACAAGACATGGGTACCGAAGATAGGGAAAGGATTAGTGGAAGATGCAGTTTCAGACATTGAAAATGCTCTTGGAATAAAAGTAGAAATTCCTTCATGACCCTATCTTTTTATTTTTCTTTCAAATCCAAATCTGAAGGAGGTGCCTAATTTGGAAGAGAAAATTGAACCAGAGGGATATGTTGCAGCTGTCCTTCTTCTGATCATGATTCTTGTGGCGTTTATAAATGTTGTTACAAGATATCTTTTTCGGGCTTCTATAGCGTTTACAGAAGAAATTGAAGTAGCATTTTTTGTGTGGGTAACGTTTCTGGGGATAGCTATGGCATTTAAAAAAGGCTCTCATTTAGCGATGGTCTTTGTAAGGGATAGGTTACCTGTAAGAAAGCATCTCATAATATTTGGACAGATACTTAGCTTAATCCTTTTTATTGTGGTTCTCTATCTCACGGCTCAATATGTCTACCTTGACATGACAGTTTATCATTCGACGACAATGGCATTAGGAATTCCAATGTGGATATATACAATTGGAATGCCGATAATATCTGTTCTGGTAGTTTTTAGGATAATACAGAGCATGAGGGAGGTTATGAAAAATGCTTGACCCATCAATCCTTATACTCCTCCTCTTTGGAGTTCTTCTTTTGGTGGGTGTTCCGATAGGAACATCCCTTGGTATAGTCTCGATATTTGCGATCTGGCACTATGCCTATGGAATTGAAGTTGTCGGACCAAACATATACTCAGCCATAGCAAAGTTTCCTCTACTCGCAATTCCCTTCTTTGTAACTGCCGGTATAACTATGCAGGAATCTGGCATAGCAGAGAGGATAATAAAATTGGCAAAACTTCTAATAGGAAACATTTACGGAGGCCTTGCGATAGTTGGAGTAATAGTAGCGACATTTTGGGGAGCAGTTTCTGGTTCGGGGCCAGCGACTACAGCGGCATTGGGAGTTATCCTGATTCCAGCATTGATAGCAAGTGGCTATTCTAAGGGGTTTTCGGCAGGTGTTATATCAACGGCATCTGGCTTGGCGATAATAATACCTCCCAGTATAGCTTTTATCATTTATGGCGTAATAACAAGCGTTTCTATCGGAGCCCTCTTTATTGCGGGTATAATCCCGGGATTGATCACAAGTTCCCTCTTGATAATAACAACCTACTTAGTATCGAGAAAAAGAAATTGGAGAGGAGGTGTTGAAAAAAGGAGTATGGGAGAAATTATTGAGGCATTTAAAGACTCCTTCCTTGGTCTTTTGGCTCCATTGATAATACTGGGAGGTATTTATGGAGGAGTATTTACTCCAACAGAGGCTGCAGTTGTTGCGGTTGTTTATTCCTGGTTCATAGGAGCCGTCATCTACAGGACCATAACCTTCAAGAAGTTTATTAAAATTTTAAGAGATTCGGCAGAGACTTCAGCTGTAGTTATGTTTGTTGTTACCTTTGCAACTTTATTTTCATGGGTTGAGGAAACTGCAGGTCTGATAAACCATGCGGTAGCTGCAATAACTGGTTTCTCAAGTAATCCAATAGTAATACTGTTCCTGATTAACATAATGTTACTTATTGCAGGAATGTTTTTAGATGCAATCTCAATATACTATGTTTTTCTTCCAATCTTCATGCCAATAATGCAGCATTTTAAGTGGGATCCTTTATGGTTTGGAGTTGTCATAACAATAAACCTTGCAATAGGCCAAGTAACTCCTCCCGTTGCTGTAAATGCATACGTTGCGGCAAATATAGCCAAAGTGCGCTTAGAAGATATAGCCAGAGAAGCCTTTCCATTGATACTTGCCGCCATATTAGCATTAATAATCGCGATGTTGTTCCCACAGCTTTCTCTCTGGCTGCCTAAACATGCCAATTTATATTAGGGAGGTGTTTGGATGAGGGTTAGATGGGAGGATATACCAAAAGAGAAACTGATTTGGATGTATGAAACAATGGTGAAGATAAGGAAGTTTGATATAACCGCAGAACAGAATTTTCTTAGAGGTGAGATACCCGGATTTATTCATTCGTATGTGGGAGAAGAGGCCATTGCAACAGGAGTCATGGCAAATCTTAGAGAGGACGATTATATAACGAGCACTCATAGAGGACATGGACACATGATAGCAAAGGGCGCAGATTTGAAGCGAATGATGGCAGAACTTTATGGAAAGGAGAGTGGATACTGCAAGGGAAAAGGAGGTTCAATGCACATAGCTGATGTCTCAAAGGGAGTACTTGGAGCCAATGGGGAAGTTGCTGGGGGAATTCCCATAGCAGTTGGAGCAGGATTAGCAATTAAATTCAAAGGGACAGATCAAGTTGTTGTTTCATTTTTTGGGGATGGAGCAACAAACAGAGGAGCATTTCATGAAGGATTAAACTTCGCCGCTGTTTATAACCTTCCAGTGGTATTTGTGGTAGAATTCAATGAATATGCATCAACAGCCCCAGCAAAAGAAATGATACCAGTTAAGAATGTTGCTATTAGGTCAGCATCATATGGAATACCCGGAATGACAATTGATGGAAACAATGTTCTTGAGGTCTATAAAGCGGCGAAAATGGCAATAGAGAGAGCAAGATGTGGAAGTGGCCCGTTTTTATTAGAGGCAAAGACCTATAGACTGAAAGGACATTTTGTTGGAGACCCAGAGCTTTACAGATCAAAAGAAGAGGTTAAGAAATTCTGGGAAAGAGAGCCTTTGGGGAGATATAGAAAATTTTTGCTTGAAAATAACATCTTAACTGAAAGGGAGATTGAAGAAATAGACATGAAAGTAGAACAGATGATTGCAGAAGCCGTGGAGTTTGCAAGGAAAAGCAAGTTCCCTAAACCGGAAGATGCTCTAAAAGATCTTTTTGTTGATGATTCTGGCTACGACTACTGAGGTGAGCAACAATGGGAGAGAGGATTATAACATTCGCCCAGGCAATATGTGAAGGTGTTCTTGAGGAGATGCTTAAGGACGAGAGCATCATAACCTATGGAGAAGACATAGCAAAACAGGGGGGAATATTTGGAGCATATAAATGTTTGTTAGGAAAAGTTGGGGATAGGATATTTGACACTCCAATTTCAGAAGAAGTTATATATGGTTCGGCTCTCGGTGCAGCAATGGCCGGTATGAAGCCTGTGGTGGAATTCCATTTTGCAGATTTCATTTTCACTGGGATAACAGCAATAACAAATCAGATAATGAAAATTAGATACATGACAGGGGGACAGATTAGTCTGCCCATAGTTCTCAGAGGTCCAGATGGTGTTGCAAAATCTGCAGCTGCCCAGCACTCTCAAAGCATAGAAACGATCTTTATGCATGTTCCGGGGATAAAAGTTGTCATACCCTCAACTCCCTACGATGCTAAAGGTCTTATAAAAACCTCAATAAGGGATCCAGATCCTGTAATATTCTTTGAACATAAATCTCTCTATAAGATAAAAGGACCAGTTCCAGAGGAGGAATACTACATACCCTTGGGTAAGGCTGATGTAAAGAGGGAAGGAAGTGACGTTACAATCATAACAGCATCGAGAATGGTACATGAATCGTTAAAAGCTGCGGAATACCTAAGCAAAGAAGGAATTGATGTTGAAATTGTCGACATCAGAACCCTTGTTCCATGGGACAAAGAAACTGTGCTCAACTCAGCAAAAAAGACAGGGCGTGTCGTAATCGCCCATGAAACTTGGAGAAGAGCGGGTTGGGGAGCTGAAGTTGCTGCAACTATATCTGAGGAGTTGTTTGGACAGCTTGAGGCTCCGATACGAAGAGTAGGAGCTAAAAACGTCCCACATCCTTTCAGTCCTCCACTGGAGCAGTTCATGGTACCAAAAGCAGAGGACATAATCAACGCCGTGAAGTCTTTATTTTAGCCCCCTCTGTTTTTTGCTTCGTTTTCTTCTTTTATTTTTAGAAGGTTAAAGAACAACCTCATACTGGTACCTTCAAGCTTTCTGAGGTTTTTCACAACTGTTGCCTTTGAGACTCCAATGCTCTCTGCCAATTTAGCCAGATTTGTGCTTCTTGGATAATCATAATACCCTTCTCGTAAAGTCTCTCTTAACAGGGCTTCCTGAGTCTGAGATAGGTTGAGATTAGTTAGAATAGATGCTATTTGGAGATAGCTTAATGGATTTGCCATAAGCCATATCATCGTTCTGAAATCCTGTTCTTTAATCTTCCTTTTTTCCACAATTTTTACTTCATTTCTCTCCCTGAGTCTGTTTAGGACTTCATTTTCATCTCTTTTATTTTTGACAATAACAAACCATCTCTCAAAGCCGTCAAATGCATAAAGAGAACGTTGAAAAACGACATGAGATTGAAGAAAGCTTTCCATTGCATCCGTAGTTTTACATACAATTTCGATATCTTCTCCCAGTTCATCCTTCCAGAGGGCTTTGGCATATTTTACATGTTTGTTTTTTCTAATAGTTTCCATGACCCTTTGAACATCCTCTCCTCTGACGGTGAATAAAACACGGGTTTCAGTTGATAGAACATGGGGCATTATAATATAAATTCTCAAATCGTGTATTCTTTCGGAGAGATGAACGATTGGACAATCTGGTTGCCATATGTCTAAGAGTAAATATCTCATGATATCACATTGCTCATTTGGACTTTTATATTTTTCTGTTTAAGTACAATGTTACACAAATTTACTAAATATATGACCACCTTTGTTACTATGAATTATACTGGGCAATAAGCGACATAACAATTCATTATAGTTTCTTAACTTCAATTTTTAATGGCGTTGGCATTATTAGATTATCACTGACTGGACATCTTTTTTCAGCTTCTTTGAGGATTTCCATGAGTGTCTCTTTTGGAGCGTCTGAGTTAAGTTTAACAAGGACTGTTATCTCTTTATAACCTGCTCTTTCTTTTGTGGGGATACCCTGAAACTTACTGGGATTAAGGGTACCCTTCATGACAAATTCTAATGAGCTTATATTTACGCCTCGTTCGGCTGCTATTTTTCGAAAGGTTATATTTAGGCATCCAGCAAGTGCTATGAGAAGATACTCCAGGGGAGTAGGACCTTTATCGCTTCCTCCAATTTCAGAAGGTTCATCAACAATCACGGTAAAACCTCTAACTTTTGCAAGCAGTTTGGTATCGGAGAATGACTTTCCGATCACTACAAAGCTTAGATCCTTCATTTGCCTCACCATTAACTGTTTTTTTGCCCATTTTAAATTTTTTAGGTGTCTATATTGAATTCCCGTAATTTAACATGGTAAAGGGAAGAGTTATATCTCAAATAGGTTACTAAAAAATGGTGATAGTATGGTCCATAACGAAGAGATCGAAATGATTGCTGAGCAGTATGATATAGATCTATCGAAAATTCAAGGTTCTGGACCAGATGGAGAAGTCACTATTGAGGATCTTGAGAGATACATAAGGGAGCATTTCTATCCAAAGATTTTGCGGGAAAGTAAGTTAATAGGAATCAGGAAAGTAATTGCGGATAGGCTCTCAGGGAGCTATCGCAAGGCTGTTCATGTAACTCTCAACATGGAAGTGGAAGTTGATGAGCTTATTGATGTTAGAAAAGAACTCAGTAAGAAGCTTGGGAAGAAGCCTTCTTACACAGTACTTATGTTAAAATGCATAGCTAAAGCTATTAGGGATTTCATTGATGTTAATGCAACAATAGAGGGTGACAAAATAACAGTTTATGAAGACATTAATATTAACGTAGCTGTTGATAGTCCTTTAGGCTTAATAACTCCAGTGATCCGAAAGGTTGATGAGAAAAGCATTGAAGAGCTCCTTGATGAGTATCTGGATATTGTTGAGAGGACAAGAAAGGGTCTCCTAAAAGAGAAGGATTTTATTGGTGGAACTTTTACTGTAACGAATTTGGGCATGTTTGGTGTTGATTCATTTACTCCGATAATAAACCCGCCTCAGGTTGCAATTCTTGGCCTCAATAGGATAATTGAAAAACCACTTGTAAGGAACAGAAAAATTGAATCTGCTCACATGATGATGTTGTCCTTGAGTTTTGATCATAGGGCGATAGATGGAGCACCAGCCGCAAGATTCTTGGGGAGGATAAAATACTATATAGAAAATCCCGAGAAAGTAATTTAATACTGAATTTTTGCTTTTACTCTTCCATGGATTCTATAACATGCCTCCAGTTTCCCGGTTTCCTGAATTCCTTCTCCGTGAAGAGACCTTCCTTCTTGAGTATTCCTCTTGCTGCTAAAATTCCCGTTGCTGCAGCATTTACTATGTCTCTCGAAAGGCCTGCACCATCTCCAGCGGCGAAGATGCCCTCTATATTCGTTTCAAGGTTCTCATCCACCTCCGCACGCATGGCATAGTATTTTATCTCCGGAGCATAGAGTAGAGTATGATCGCTTGCAACTCCGGGAATCACCCGGTCGAGCTTCTCAAGACCTTCCATGATGTTTGTGACGATTCTGTGGGGAAGAGCCATTGCTATATCCCCGGGGGTGACGTGTTTCAGCGTTGGCTCTACGTCGCTCCTCCTTATCCTTGTCCACGTGCTCCTCCTTCCTCTTCTAAGGTCTCCGAGCCTCTGAAGAAGAGGTTTTCCTCCACCTATTGTCGTTGAGAGCTGTGCTATGCTCTTTCCATAAGCTGTTGTATCCTCAACAGGCTCTGTTAACTCTATTCTGCTTAAAAATGCGAAGTTTGTATTGTTGCTCTTTCTGTCCCTCATAGAGTGGCCATTAACTCCAACATAACCGTCATAGCGCTCCTCAACAACAAAACCGTTCGGGTTGGTGCAAAACGTCCTAACAAAGTCGTCATAGGTGTCGGTATAAATGTGAAACTTAGGGTCGTGATTTATGCTCGTTATGGGCTCCATAACTATTGCAGGCACCTCAACCCTTACACCTACATCAATCGGTCCGTGTCTGGCTTTTAATCCTATCTTTTGAGCTACATCATGGAACCAGTCGGCTCCTCCTCTCCCCGGAGCAACGATAATGTACTTTGCTTTGACTGTAAAAACATCTTTTCCTCTCTTCACCACTGCCTCCCCCTGCCTGAATTCCAGAACCTTTGTCCAGAGGAGGAATTTAACACCTCTACCTTCCAGATGTTGTTTTATGCTCCCTATAACTTCAGGGGTGTGATCTGAGCCTATATGTCTCTGAATTATGGGGATAAATTTCACTCCCGCCTGAGCTGCCTTTCTTTCCCAATCCCTTATCTGCTCGGGATTCCCTTTGAAAAGGTTCTTCGGGGCACCATGTTTGAGAAAAATCCGGTCAACCTCCCAGACGAGCTGCCAAGAATAGTTCTCATCGTGAGTTAAATCTGCTAAATTGCCACCTATGTCCGGACGGAGGTTTATTGTTCCATCGCTGAGGCCTCCCGCCCCACCGATACCACTCATGATGTGGCACGGTTTACAGGCAACACAGTAGCCAAGCTCGTACATCGGACAAACGCGCTGCTCTATATCCCCCCCTTCATCAACAACCAGAATCCTGAAATTGCTTTTTTCGGCAAGCTCATAAGCGGCGAATAAACCTGCTGGACCTGCTCCAACTATCAGAACATCAGTCTCTTTTTCGGAAATCATATTTCCCTTGTCGAAGTCTAAGCCCCATAGTATTTAAATGTTTTTGTTCATTCTACTGTAAATTTCGCTGTAAATTCACATAATAATGTAAAAAAGATTTCCCGTGCCCGAAAGATTTAAACATTCCTGTGAGTAATTTATTTCAGTGATTTTCATGATACCCCCCAAGAGTAAGGATAATAAAGCTAAGAAGATGTCCATAATCGTTGGTAAGAGGCACTTGGTTCAGCTCAGACGCAGAGAAGAGCTGAGCTATAACATCCGTTATATCTCGAAGGTGCCTGTTAGGATCGTCATGGACAGGGATTTTCTGACGCTTCATCCCTCAGATTCTCTTGTCAAAGTCGTCCATGAGCTAAAGGGTGAGGAGAGCTCTGCTGTAGTGGTTGATGATGAGGGCAGGCTTATTGGTTTCATAACGATGAAGGATATACTTCATCTGTTTGAGCCTCCGAGGAGGTATTCCATAGTCGGTGTCGGGTTGCTGAAGAAATACTCACTCTCCCGCGCTTCCAGCGTGGAGGAAATAATGGTGAGAAAGCCGATAACGGTTCACATTGATGATAATCTCGGGAAGGCCATAAAGATTATGATAGAAACAGGTAAGCATCATCTTCCTGTTATTGATGATGGGAAGAAAGTTCACGGTGTCTTGGAGGTGAAGGATATTATTCGTCTGATCAGAGTTGTTTCGGGATAACTTTAACAGCGGGATGGTGATCATGGATGTATTCCTGGAACTTGCACTGATACTGGTAGTTGCGAAGTTGTTTGGCTATCTAACTGTTCGTTTAGGCTTTCCTGCAGCTCTTGGACAGCTCGTTGGAGGCATGGTCATCGGCCCCTCTCTCCTTGATGTTGTTGCTTTCGATGAGGGGGTTAAGCTTATAGCTGATCTCGGTGTTGTGATGTTGCTCTTTCTGGCGGGCCTTGAGACTGATGTTGAGGAGTTCAAGCACGTTGGTGTGCCTGCTTTCATGGTGGCTGTTCTTGGTGTCATGACACCATTTACGCTTGGATATGTGAGCGCTCTTGTCTGGGGATACCCAAAAGTGCAGTCCCTCTTCCTCGGGGGAATCCTCACGGCAACAAGTGTCGGTCTGACAACAAGCATTCTCATGGAGATGAAACGGCTCAGGAGCAAAGTAGGCACGACGATTTTGGCGGCGGCCGTTGTTGATGACGTTCTGGGTATAGTTATCCTCACGATTCTCGTTGGTCTGAACACAAAGGGGAGTGTTTATGCCGAAGACCTCCTGATAATCCTCGGCGAAATTGCTGTTTTTTTCATACTGGGGCTTCTTCTTGGAACACCTGCTGTTAAGGAAGCTCTAAGGGCGTCAGAGAAAATAACGCTCCCTGAGACAGTTACTGCGACCGCCATAGCAATAATGCTTGTTTTTGCGTATCTCGCTGAACAGTTCCAGATAGCCGGTATTACGGGAGCATATCTGGCAGGATTGATAATAGCCGGGAGTACTGAAGCCAGAAAGGTTACGGAGAAGACTCTTACAATAGGTTATTCCCTTTTTATCCCTGTGTTTCTTGTGAGCATCGGCATAGAAACCGACATTCATATTCTGAAGCATGCTGGGGTCTTTGCTCTGGTATATTCTGCTCTGGCTGTGGCTGGAAAAGTTTTTGGATGCGGCACCGGGGCTGTGATATCCCGTTTCAAACCCATTGAAGCCCTTCAGGTCGGTGTGGGCATGATACCGAGGATGGAAGTTGCCCTCATTATGGCCAACGTTGCTCTGAATGAGGGCGTATTCGACAGGGGAGTGTTTTCAATTCCAGTTACCATGGTGGTAATAACAACGCTTGTGACCCCATTCCTTCTTAAGTGGGCTTTTTCGAGGGAGTGAGATGGAGATACTATTGTTTATAGCTTTCATGCTTACAACCGCTAAGATGCTGGGATATCTATTTGAAAAAGCTGGCCAGCCGGTGGTTCTGGGCCAAATAATTGGCGGTCTTCTCATAGGCATATTTTTCGAGACAAATCCTGTAATCAGGGAATTCTCAAATCTTGGGGTTCTCCTTCTTCTTTTTCTGGCAGGTCTTGAAAGCGACATGGAGGAATTCAAACGAGTCGGTAGGCCGAGTGTTATTGTTGCCAGTATTGGCGTGGCCGTGGCCTTTTTGATGGGATTTCTGGTCGCTTATCCCTTTGTTGAAATCCACGAAGCTGTCCTTTATGGGGCTATAATGACTCCAACGAGTGTTAGCATAACTGTGAAGGTTCTCATGGAGATGAGGAAACTGAATACTAAGGAAGGCACGACGATTTTGGCGGCGGCCGTTGTTGATGACGTTCTCGGAATTCTCATACTCACCATAGCTCTGTCCATTGTAAGGGGAGGTAATGTTGAATACAGAACAATAACAGAGGTCCTCCTTGAAGTTAGCGGTTTCCTCTTTGTGTTCCTTTATTTTGGTCCTAAATTGGCCGAAAAGATATTCAGACGGATATCGAGGATAGATCTGCCGGAAGCGACCACAACATTTGCCCTTGTGTTTCTGATAATCTTTGCATATCTCGCTGAACACCTCAACCTCGCCTCCATCCTTGGAGCGTATCTTGTGGGGCTGGCCCTCGGACAGAGCCACCAGAAGAAGCAGATATTTGATCACGTCAATGTTATCGGATATTCTCTCTTTATACCACTCTTTTTTGTCGAAGTTGGTATGAGAATCGAGCTCAATTACATAGTTCATGCGGGCGTCTTTGCAGTCCTTTACACAGTTGCTGCCATAGTGAGTAAGATAATAGGATGCGGCTTTGGTGCGCGTATAAGCGGGTTTGATAGGATGGCATCCCTTAGAATAGGGGTGGGGATGATACCGAGACTTGGAGTTGAGCTTGCCATGCTTGCAGTCGCGATGGCCAGCGGATCCATAGGGGCTGATGCTCTCACAGTGGCTATTCTGATGGTCTTTACAACAACCACTGTAACACCTCCCCTTTTGAAATGGCTCTACATAAGGTCTCCTCCATAAATTTATAAACCTCATTTCGTTTTCGAAACTGATGATGGCGGAAATACTCAGCTCAGCCCTGTTAATGCTCATTATGATAGATCCAAGCGATAAGATACTCTTGGTTAGCCTTCTTCGGGAGGACTTCCACATAGAGGACATAAAGACCCTCATAGTCAGAGCAAACATGATAGGATTTATTCTCCTTGTTCTCTTTGCCCTCACAGGTAAGATTATACTGCAGGAGATCTTTCACATAGATTTGAATGCTCTCCGTGTTGCCGGCGGTTTCGTGCTCTTCAAGATAGGCCTTGAAGCCCTTGAGAGCGGTGGCATGGTAACTCTGAAAAAGGAGAAAAACATACTTGCTTTGGCTGCTGTTCCAGTTGCTACTCCTCTGATAGCAGGACCGGCAGCTATAACGACAGCCATAACACTGACGGCTGAATACGGGATGATCGTTTCCACAGCTGCAATTTTCATTGCAATTCTTCTGACGGCCATTATGATGGCTGTAACGCTTTATGCTCTAAAGAACGTTAGAAAGACAACCCTTGGAGTCTTCATCAGAATAATAGGTCTTTTCACGATGGCCATAGGCGCTCAGATGATGGTTCAGGGTGTTGTTGGAATATACCTCTCGATGATTCAATGACATTAAGCTTTTGTAGCCAGTATGCATCCGTAACAGCTATTAAACTCACAATCGGAAAGCCTATAAACTTCCTTCATCTTTTAAGCTTAGGTGGAGAGGATGATGAAGATTGAGAGAGTTAAGGGAACGAGGGATCTGCTTCCGGAACAGATGGCAAAGAGAAGGTACATCTTTGAGAGGATCAGAGAGGTCTTCGAACTGTACGGCTTTAATGAGATTCTCACCCCCACATTTGAATACACGAAGCTATTCCAGCTCCGGAGCGGGGAAGAGGTTGTTAATCAGCTCTATGCTTTCAAGGATAAGGGTGGCAGAGATGTTTCTTTAAGGCCAGATTTGACTTCAAGTGTTGCCCGTCTATTTGTAAACCAGTTCCAGAATGCTCCGAAGCCGATAAAGTGGTACTACATAACAAACATGTTTCGCTATGAAGAACCCCAGAGTGGTCGCCTCAGGGAATTCTGGCAGGCAGGGGTTGAGCTTATAGGATCAGCAGGCGTTGAAGCCGATGCAGAGGTTATAGCTCTGATGATTGAGAGCTACCTTGCGACAGGCCTCAGAGAATTTACTGTTAACGTAGGAGACCGCGTTTTGCTCGATGAGTTTGCCAAAATGCTTAGTGTCAAGAATGATATTGGCCTAATGCGCCTGATAGATAAGAAGGATAAGATGAACAGGGAGGATTTCATCGCCTCGCTCAGGGATTTTGGATTGGACGACGATGCTGTGGATAAAGTTCTATTCTTAATTGAACTAAAAGGAAAACCCGATGAGGTTTTATCAAAGGCTTATGAGCTTTTTACAAGTGAAGTGGCAAAGGAAGAGCTGAAAAAGATTGAAGAATTATTTGAACTGCTCAGAGCATATGGCGTCTATGATTATGCCTTGATTGACTTTGGAATTGCGAGGGGCTTTGATTACTACACGAGTATTGTCTTTGAGGCCATAGCACCCAATAAACTGGGGATAGGTTCAATCGGAGGTGGAGGAAGGTACGATAATCTCATTGAAGTCTTTGGGGGAAAACCAACTCCCGCAACGGGCTTTGCCATTGGAATTGAGAGGCTGATTCCAATACTTGAAAACAAAAACCTTCTCCCAGAGTTTAAGCTCAGGCCGGATGTTTTTGTTGCGTATATCGGAAAAGGGCTTGAGATCAGGATGAAAGCAGCTGAGATAACACAGATGCTCAGGAGAGCTGGAATAAAGGCCGAGTATGATCTTCAGGGGAGGAAGCTTAGGAAAGCTCTGGATCACGCAAATAGGCTTGGAGTGCCGCTTGTGATCATCATTGGAAAGAAAGATCTCGCTGAAGGGAAGGTTACGGTGAGAGACATGAAAACTGGGGAACAGAAAGCGGTTAAGGTTGAGATGGTGGTGGATGAAGTTAGTGAGATGATGTAAAGCTGAATGAAGCTTTTTACCATGGAGGATGTATTCAAGAAACCAGCTTCAGGGCCTCTTTTTGATTTCAAACTTATTCTTCTTCCTCTTAAACCTCCACTTCTCGATTGTTCTTATGAATGGACACCTTTTATGCCACTTTTCGATAAATCCTTTGAATCCCATTTTATCACCTAAGAAAATTTAAAGAGAGAGTTTAAAAAATAAATTATGAAAAAGGTTTCATTAATCTAATCTAAATAACAGAGATCAATGCCACGTAACCGTTCTGTGTGTTACTTTCCCTGCCAGAGCATCCTTCAACGCCTGCTCCATAATTTCAAGGCCCTTTTCTGCCAGTTCCTGTGTAATCACAAGAGGCGGCGTTATCCTGATGACGTTTCCAAACATACCATAACTTGGGAGTATTAAGCCGAGTTCAAACGCCCTCCAGCATATTTTTCCTGTGAGCTCTGGATCGGGTCTTCCATCCGGCTTTATTATCTCTGCTCCTATCATTAGGCCTTTTCCTCTAACATCTCCTATGACCTCATATTCCTCCTTCATCTCTTTGAGGCGCTTCATCATGAAAGCTCCTACCTTCTGGACGTTTTCGAGGATATTCTCCTCTTCGATTATCTTCAACGTTGCATAAGCTGCGGCTGAAATTACGGGATTAGCTGCTGGCGTTAATAGTGCAGAGCCGCTTGTCATATCCATAAGTTCAGCTTTTCCTATGACGCCACTCAGTCCCATACCGCTTGCCACGCCTTTTCCAAAAGCCAAAAAGTCCGGCTCAACTTTAAACCATTCACTGGCAAACCATTTCCCTGTCCTTCCAATTCCTGTTTGAACCTCATCCATCGCCAGAAGAATTCCATGCTCTTCCAGAACCTTTTTTAGCTCAATGAAGAAGTTCTCTGGTGGAACTACGATTCCTCCATCTCCCTGAATGGGCTCTGCAATTAAAACTGAGACTTCGTCGGGCGGAACAACATGGGCAAGAACATAGCTCTCAAGATAATCCAGAAAACGATTTATCAGTTCGTTGGGTTCATCGTAACCATTTATTCCCCAGATGTTCCTGTAGGGGTTGGGGTATGGAATCCAAACGACATTGGGTACTAACGGCGAGAATCCTCTCTTCTGAGAGCTCTGAAATGCCGCTATAGAGGTTGCCCCGTAGGTCTGGCCATGATAAGCTCCTATAAATGCTATGAACCATGGTTTTCTTGTTGCAAAGCGCGCCACCTTCATGGTTAAATCCATTGCATCACTTCCACTGAGGCCAAAGAGCACCTTTGCATTTTTTATCGGAGCTTTTTCAGTGAGAATTTCCGCAACTTCTATAGCCCTTTTGCTGTAGGTGTAGCCTATCATAGAATGCTGAATTTTTGCCACCTGCTTTTGCACTTCTTTTACGAGTTTTGGATGAGCGTAGCCTGTTGAAGCTGCTGCAGCTCCAGCTAAAAAGTCTATAAAGACATTACCATCAACATCCTCTATTAAAGCGCCGTAGCCTCTCTCGGGAACAACCGGAAAGAGCTTAACTCCAAGCCCCTGAGAAACGACCTTTTTTTCACGCTCAATAAGCTCTCGGGCCTTTGGACCCGGAGGAATTGTAACTAATCTGGGATATTCAGATTTAGAAACCAATTTTGCTCACCTCCAGTTTTCAGAATGAAGAAAGAAAAGAAAGAGGCTTTATGGATTGGCTTTTATGAATTCATCTGTGTACTTCTTGATGACGGTATAGAGTACCACAAGTCCAAGCAGGTTGGGTATTGCCATTAGACCGTTCATCATATCTGAGAATGTCCAGACGTTTTCAAGAACTGTTGTTGCACCGATGTATATGAATATAACCCAGAGTATATTATACGCTAAGTGCAATTTTGGATAAAGGTTGGCAAATTTTTCTGGATCTCCTGTGATCCATTTTGTCAGATACATTATGTTCTGTCTTCCGTAGTAGTTCCATGCGAGAACCGTTGAGTATGCAAACAGTATGACACCTATAACGACCATAACCTCTCCTGCATGTCCAAATGCCCTTGCAAAGGCTTCCTGTGTCAAGGCTGTGCTTGTTTTACCTGTCTGCCATGCGCCTGTAGCAACAATTGAAATTCCTGTCAGGGAACAGATTATGAGTGTATCAATGAAGGGTCCGAGCATGGCAACATGGGCCTGTCTTGATGGATTGTCGGTTTTTGCGGCTGAGTGTGCCATACTTGCTGTTCCTAAACCAGCTTCATTGGAGAACAGACCTCTCGCAACACCCCACCTTATAACTGTACCTATGGCACCACCGGCAACAGCCTGTCCGGTAAAGGCGTCCTTGAATATCAGTGCTATTGCGCTTGGTAGCTTCCCTGCGAACTTGATCCATACACCAATTGCAAAGATAAAGTAGATTATTGCCATGAATGGGACGAGGTACTCTGTAAACTCACCAATTCTCTTGATTCCTCCAATAGTAACTATGAACGTCAAGATAGCAAAGGCAACACCAGTGGCCCAGAACGGAACGTGGAATGCTACTTTCATACCCAGAGCTAATGAATTTGACTGCGTCATGTTTCCGATTCCAAAAGCTGCAATTGCTGCGAAGGTTGAAAACAGTATTGCAAGGACTTTTCCTAAAGAGGGCATGGCGTGACCTCTAATGAGATAGTATGCCAGTATAAGGAACAACAGTGCTATGATGTATGCTCCAATCATTAGTCCTCCGCTATGCTTTGTACCATCGTATCCTATAAAAGCCGCGAATATCAGCATGAATATTGATGCCAGATATCTCCCGGTTGGTGAAATTTCAACCTCTGCGAATCCCCTCTCCAGGGCGTTAAATGAACCTCCTATCATTGTCCCATCAGGTAACTTTCCTCTGAAGGCCACACCTAACAGACCTTCTGAATATCTCGTGGCCATACCAACCGCAGCTGTTACCCACATCCAGAAGAGTGCCCCAGGACCTCCATGATAAATTGCTGTTGCCACACCTGCTATGTTCCCTATACCGACCGTTCCGGAAATCGTTGCCATTAAAGCCTGAAATGGACTAATATCGCCTTCTCCTGTTTTTGCCCTTCCTTCTTTGCCAAAGGTATATCTAATGGACCAGCCCAGACGCCTGATCTGGATTCCTCCCAGCATAATGGTCAAGAAAAGTCCAGTACCAACAAGCAAAATCATTATGGGAGGGCCCCATACTATGCCATCCAGCCAGTTAATAAAGTCCATTACAACTCCCATATGCACACCTCCCAACTTAATAGTGCTTCACTGAACTACTGTATATCAAAATAGAAGTTGGTGGTACATCACTGAACTCTACAGAGAAAATTTAAGTATTGCAATATATTTAAGACTTTTGATTGTTATGTGAAAATTTGGTCAATAATTTATTGGACCTTAGTAGTTAGGTTTTCCAATATACTACCCTCGAACTTAAGTATGGGAAGTGAAATGATATAACCGGGAAACACGATAATTAACATTAGGGATGATGAGTCTGGAGCCCCCTGAGTGATGAGGAGGTTTCACAGGGCTGACCCCATGCTTAGAGTTTCGATCCAAGGGTTTGTATTTTATGTAAAATCGAGCCTTTTGGAAATATATCTATTAAAATTTCTTTTTATGTCTGGGAATTATTTTATTTATTATCGAAAATTTTTGCATAAAATACAGAATTCTGGCCCTTGTTGTAAGAAAATATTAAAGGTGAATAACTACAAGTGATTTACCCTATTATCTAAATATAACATAGGGCATAAAATTTAAATATAGCAAGGATTAAGATAACATTAATGGAATAACTATTTTTGAATTAGTTTTATGTGTTGGTGTTAAATCTGCATTGGAACGGAGGGTAAGGTTTATGGGATTCAAGAGGATAGCTCCAGTGTTCATCATATTGGCATTTTTCATATATTGTACTGTGATGTACAGTGCATTTAATCATGTGCCATCAAGAAACGAGGAGTTGGGACCTGATCAGATCAGTAGGAACGATACCTCACCAGCCTCGGACTTTACATCATTGGAAGCCAATGACACAATAGAGAAAGCCGTGAGCACTGTTGAGTCCATAACAAAAGTAATTTTGCTCATCATTATATTTGGGCTGGTGTTTATGGAGCTGGTTCTGGTGCTTATCGCAAAGTAAATTATACAAATCAAACTTCAAACGAAAGCCTTTTTTAAGTATAAACTCATCATAGCTTAGGATTTAAAAGGTGATAAAAATGTCGATGGATATGAGCACGCGAATGTTCAAAGAGGAAGGCTGGATTAGAAAAACGTGTAAAGTCTGTGGAAAGCCCTTCTGGACACTCGATCCGAATAGAGAGACTTGTGGGGATCCGCCGTGTGATGAGTATGCTTTCATAGGAAAGCCAGGGATACCAAAGAAATATACACTTGAGGAGATGCGTGAAGCTTTTCTGAGCTTTTTTGAGAGACATGGGCATGGAAGAGTAAAGCGTTATCCTGTTCTCCCAAGGTGGAGGGATGATGTTCTCCTCGTTGGAGCAAGCATAATGGACTTCCAGCCTTGGGTCATAAGCGGTGAGGCCGAACCTCCGGCAAATCCACTAACGATAAGTCAGCCTTCAATCCGCTTTACTGACATAGACAACGTCGGAATAACTGGAAGGCACTTCACGATATTCGAGATGATGGCGCATCATGCTTTCAACTATCCCGGAAAGCCAATATACTGGATGGATGAAACCGTGGAGTATGCATACGAATTCTTCACAAGAGATCTTGGAATGAAGGGGGAAGATATAACCTTCAAAGAAAATCCGTGGGCTGGTGGAGGAAATGCTGGACCAGCATTCGAAGTGCTCTACCGCGGTCTTGAGGTTGCCACGCTCGTCTTCATGCAGTACAAATTAGCTCCTCCAAATGCCGATCCCTCTCAGATCGTCGAGATTAAGGGGGATAAATATGTTCCGATGGAAACTCGGGTTGTTGATACAGGTTACGGTTTAGAAAGATTAGTTTGGATGAGTCAGGGGACGCCAACAGCTTATGATGCTGTTTTAGGTTATGTTGTAGATCCCTTAAAAAGGATGGCAGGAGTGGAGAAAATAGATGAGAGAATTTTAATGGAGAATTCCCGCTTAGCTGGAATGTTCGACATCGAGGATATGGGAGACCTCAAGGTTCTGAGGAGAGAGGTGGCAAATAAAGTAGGAATAAGTGTTGAGGAGCTCGAAAAAGCTGTTAGGCCCTACGAGCTTATCTATGCCATAGCTGATCATACCAAAGCCTTAACATTCATGCTGGCCGATGGTGTCATTCCATCAAACGTGAAAGCCGGCTATTTGGCAAGGCTCCTCATAAGGAAGAGTATAAGGCACCTAAAGGAGCTCGGCATCGAGATTCCGTTGAGCGAGATAATGGCGATGCACATAAAGGCTCTCTCACCGACATTCCCAGAGTTTAAGGAAATGGAAGATGTAATATTGGATATAGTCAACGTCGAGGAGAAGCGCTATCAGGAAACCCTCAAGAGGGGAAGTGACCTCGTGAAAAGGGAGATAACTAAGCTCAAAAAGTCAGGTAGACGAGAAATACCTCTTGAGAAGCTCATACTATTCTACGAGAGCCACGGACTAACCCCGGAAATCGTTAGAGAGATTGCTGAAAGTGAGGGGATAAAAGTCCATATCCCTGACAATTTCTACACATTGGTGGCAAAAGAAGCTGAGAGAAGTGAAGAAGAGGAGGGAGAAAAAACTTTAGTAGACTTTGAGCTTGTCCAAGAGCTGTCTGAGACTAAGACACTCTACTATGAAGACCCTATGATGAAGGAATTCGAGGCAACGGTTCTTAAAGTCATAGATGACCGGGTGATCCTGAACCAGACGGTCTTCTACCCAGAGGGCGGCGGACAGCCCTGTGACACCGGCATTCTGGTGGTGGAGGGCGAAGAAGTTAAGGTCACCAACGTTCAGAAGGTTGGAAAGGTTATCCTCCACAAAGTTGAAAGACCGGAACTCTTCAAGGAAGGGCAGGCTGTTCATGGAAGAATTGACTGGGAGAGAAGAATACAGCACATGCGCCACCACACCGGAACCCACGTTCTCATGGGCGCTCTGGTGAGGGTTTTGGGAAAGCACGTCTGGCAAGCTGGGAGTCAGCTCCATACCGACTGGGCGAGGCTCGACATAGCCCACTACAAGCGCATAAGCGAGGAGGAGCTGAGGAAGATAGAGCGCTTAGCTAACCGTATTGTGATGGAGAATAGGAGGGTAAGCTGGGAATGGCTTCCGAGAACTGAAGCCGAGATGAAGTATGGCTTCCGCCTTTATCAGGGCGGTGTTGTTCCCGGGAGGATAATCAGGGTTCTCAAGATAGAGGATTGGGATGTGCAGGCATGTGGTGGTACCCACCTGCCAAACACAGGTTTAATTGGGCCGATCAAGGTACTCAGAACCGAGCGCATACAGGATGGTGTTGAGAGGATAATTTTTGCTTGTGGTGAAGCTGCTGTCGGCTGGATGCAGGAGACTGAAAGAATCCTTAAGAAGACCAGTGAAGTGTTTAGAGTGCCACCCGAAAAACTGCCCGAAACAGCTGAGAGGTTCTTCAATGAGTGGAAGGATGCAAGAAAGGAGGCTGAGAGACTGAAGAAGGAGCTTGCAAAGCTCCTCGTTTATGAGCTGGAGAAGAAAATCGAAAAGATTGGTAGTGTTGAATTTATAGGAGAGATTGTTGAGGGGGACATAGACAACCTTAGGGAAGCGGCTATAAGCCTCAGAAGGCCAAAAAGAATTGTTGTTCTCATAAGTGAGGACACCAATACTGTGGTTGTAAGTGTGGGCGATAAGCTTGATCTGAAAGCAGGTGATATTGTGAGGACTATAACCTCCATTGCTGGTGGTGGTGGAGGAGGAAGAAAGGAACTTGCTCAGGGCAGAATAAAGAACATCCTTAAGGCAAGGGATGCTATAGCAGAGGTGAAGAAAAGCCTCATTGGTGGTTAAAATCAGAGTGAGAGGCCTAACGAAAGAAGCCTCTGAAATAGTTCGTGACATGGGACTTTTACCAGTTTCAGAATACAGAACGGCTGACGGGACGAGGATAGATCTTGTTATAATGGACGGCAGGGAGAAGCTGCTGGCGATAGAGTTTGAGAACTCCTATAAGTGGATACGTCAGAGACTCCTGTATAACATCATCAAAGCCTCCCGGGCAGGATTTTCACAGCTCTGGATTGTCTACCCATTTCAGATCCCTCACCTTGGCTGGATAGAGGAATATGCCAAGGATCTCGGTGTGGAAATCAAAATCCTGAAACCTGAGGAATTCCTTGAAAAAATATATAGTATCAAAGTCCAGTAGGTTCTTCGATGAAAATAGCATCTATTCCAAACTTTTCTTTTACAACTTCCATCAGTGCCTTAATCCCCAGAGTCTCGGTCTTGTAGTGGCCAGCTACAGCAACGCTGATTCCCAGGTCAACGGCGGTGAGGTAGTCGGCATGACCGAACTCGCCGGTTATGAAAAGATCAATCCCTTTTCTATGAGCTTCCTCCAGTGCAAATGCACCCGCCCCGCTTACAGCTCCGATCGTACGTATCTCTTTCTTACCGAATTCGTAGGTTTTAACTGTCGTGTTTAACCTTTCTGCAAGGATTTGAACAATTTTCTCGATGGGTTCCGTCTTTTTGAATTCGCCGAGGAATCCTATGGCTGTTCCTTTGTACTCGCCGAATGGTTCCTTCGGCTCAAGATCGAGCAGTTTTAGGAGCTGTACGTTGTTTCCTACTTCTGGATGGGCATCGAGGGGCAGATGTGCTGCATAGAGGTTCATGCCAGCGTCAAAGAGAGTCTTTAATCGCCTGTAGTGTATTCCCCTGATGTAGCTCAGCCCACCCCAGATTACGCCGTGATGGACTATCAGCATGTCTGCATTTCTCCTTGCGGCTTGCTCTATTGTTCTTAGAGTCGCATCCACAGAAAAGGCTATCCGCCCGATTTCCTCTTTCCCTTCGACCTGCAGGCCATTGCTGGACTTGTCGGAATAGGTGGAAATGTTCAGGTATTCATCGAGAAATGAAACGAGTTCATCGCGCTTCATTTTCCTTCCTCCAGCTCTTCGTTGAGAACATCAAACGTCTATTTCAGACTCTATTCACAGTGTATATAACACCTTTCCCGCAAACCCTTTTAAAACCCTTTATTAATTTAAGCCGGGAGGATTGAGATGGACAGCTATGAAAAAGCCATTGAAGAACTTGCGAGAGCAATCTTATCTGGTGAGATTAAAGATAGAAATGAGCTTAATCGGTATAAAATGGCTGTTTCCCGGAGATACCATCTCAGCAGAATCCCGGGGAATGCGGATATACTCCGGGCCATCCCTGAAAATGAAAGGGAGAGAGTCAGGGAGATACTCAAAAAGAAGCCCACGAGAACGATAAGTGGAGTTGCTGTGGTTGCCATGATGACAAAGCCTTTTCCCTGCCCTCATGGAAGGTGCATATACTGTCCCGGCGGTCCATCAATTGGTTCCCCCCAGAGCTACACTGGAAAGGAACCTTCAGCTTTGAGAGCAATTCAGAGTGGTTATCATCCTTACATAATTATGATGCGCCGTCTTAAACAGCTCACCGACATAGGCCATGATGTGGATAAAGTAGAGGTTATAATCCAGGGCGGAACTTTTCCCGCGGTTGATTTAGACTATCAGGAGTGGTTCATTAAATGTGCTTTCAAGGCCATGAATGATTTCGAGTACTTCAGGGATATAGAAAACCTTGAAGAAAAGTTAATCCGGGTTTTAATCCACAAAGACTACTCCATTCTTGAAGAAGATCCAGCTTTTAAGGCAGCCTGGGAAAGAACCCACAAAAAGCCTTATTATTATCTTGAGGATGAGCAGAGGAAGAATGAGAAGGCAAAGGTCAGGATGGTTGGATTGACAATTGAAACAAGGCCAGATTGGGCCTTTGAGAGACAGATTGATAGGATGCTCGCCTTTGGAACCACCAGAGTGGAGCTCGGTGTTCAGACAGTTTTCAACTTTATCTATGAGCGTGTAAGGAGAGGACACACGGTTGAGGACGTTGTTAGAGCAACGCAGCTTTTAAAGGATGCGGGCCTTAAGATAAACTACCATATGATGCCCGGTCTGCCGGGAAGCAACTTTGAAAGGGATCTGCTCTCATTCAGGACAATATTTGAGGATGAACGTTTCAAACCGGACATGCTGAAGGTCTATCCGACGCTGGTTACTGCAGATGCTCCCCTCTACAGCTGGTGGAAGGAAGGTAAATATCGCCCCTACAGAACTGAAGAAGCTGTTGAATTACTCGTTGAAGCATACAAGTTCTTCCCCAAGTGGGTCAGAGTCATGAGAATTCAACGCGACATTCCAGTTCAGCTCATAGTTGATGGCGTGAAGCACTCTAACCTCGGCCAGCTCGTCTTCAATGAGCTGATTAAGAGGGGAATCAGGCCGAGAGAGATAAGATTCAGAGAAGTCGGTCATATGATGCAGAAGTTTGGAATAGAACCTGAAATCGAACATATAAAACTCCTCCGTGAGGATTATGACGCTTCTGGAGGAAGAGAAATATTCCTGAGCTTTGAGGACGTTAAAAACGATATTCTAATCGGGTTTTTGAGATTGAGGATTCCAAGCGAAAAGGCTCACCGAAAGGAGATCAATAAAGTTCCCTCAGCCATAGTCAGGGAGCTTCATGTGTATGGGCCTTTAGTTCCTATAGGAGGAAAACCAAAGTACGAGTGGCAGCACAGGGGATATGGAAGGGAATTGCTGGCGGAAGCTGAGAGAATCGCAAGGGAGGAGTTTGATGTTAAAAAAATGCTTGTTATAAGCGGCGTTGGGGTTAGAGAGTACTACAGGAAGTTTGGATACAGAAAAGACGGACCCTACGTGAGCAAGAGACTTGGTAAGAGCTGTACTGACTTCGTGAAGAGCAAAGAGTTTGATGGACACCTGAACACATGAGGTGAGCCAATGAGATTTAAACCCAAACCTCTCAAAAGCGATGTTAATTTTGAATGCAAATTCTGTGTGGACTGCTGCAGGGGTAGATTTATTTACCTGACACTTGGAGATATAGAAAAGATAGCTGAGCACGGACATGATCCTCAGGATTTTCTTATGCTAACTTTTGAAGGTGAAAAGGTTAGATTTGTTCTGGCATACCGGGAATGGGATCTGGGATGCATCTTTCATGATCCCGAAACAGGCAAATGCAGAATTCACGATTACAGTCCTCTGGTGTGCAGAATATACCCATTCATGGTTTCGAGAAAGCCTCTGGGAGTTGAAGGGGAGGAGCCCTTTGAATACAAGGGAGAAAAATTTTGGCTGTATTATGATGAGAGCTGTCCTGGAATCGGGGGAGGCAATGAGACAATAACACCTGAAGAAATAGCGGAGCTGGGGATTCGATTTGAAAAGGAAATGGAGAGAACAAATTTAGATGAATTTGCAGAACTAATTAAAAGCGAAAGTTAAATATATTTCGAGAAGGGAAGTTTAGATATGAAGGATATTCAGGGCTACCTCCTCCTTGTGATCTTTGCCATTCAGGCAACAATAAACATGAGGCTTTTTGGATTCATTCCAGTTATGTTTACCGTTGTAATTCCAGATTCTGTATATCATTACATTGCATGGGCCATTCCTTTTCTGCTTCTAGCCTATTTCCTATTAGGGGCTGCATCCATTTACTACATGAGCATCAATTCAAGACGTGCGTTCTTTTGCGGTGAGGTGTATTTCCTTTTTGGATTGATAGGGTCATCAGCCGTTGTTATGAGGGACTTTCCGGATACTGAAATAATGTATGTATGGGCTCTAAGTTCGATTCTGGGGATTATTTTTATGGAGTCTCTTAGAAAAAGGGAGGTTAGTCTGAATCCGCTGGCAACTTACACAGTTATAGCCCTGCTGGTGGTTTCCGGGGTTATCACATTCATGACATCCTCATGGTTAGCTGAAGATTACTACATACACAGAAATATTGGAAAGGATATCCCTGAAAACACAACAAAGGTCATGGATTATCCTTTGACCTCCTTCCCGCCGTGAACGGCGAGGGTTCCAATGAATTAACCTCTCGCCATTGGCAGGGAGGTTTGAGGGGCTTCACCAAAGCTCG
>Ga0256914_1000913_pt1 | contig 28337 bp, 23 predicted proteins | sample HulkmetaG_FD_191571 | JGI IMG/M metagenome (GOLD analysis project Ga0256914, IMG submission 191571) | Hydrothermal chimney microbial communities from Main Endeavour vent field at the Juan de Fuca Ridge, Pacific Ocean - Hulk | ecosystem: Environmental > Aquatic > Marine > Hydrothermal vents ... | reverse complement strand
TCGTGGTGCTGGATATCGATGAGCAGGGCGCGGGCAAGAAGCGGCTGGTGTTCTCGGGTGACCTGGGACGCCCGGGCCTGGCCATCCTGCGGGACCCGGAATTCATCGACCGCGCCGATTATCTAATCATGGAGAGCACCTACGGCAGCCGCTATCACGAGACCTTTGAGGACGCCACCCAGAAGCTGCGGGAGATCAGCATCCGGGCGTTCAGGCAGAAAGGGCGATTGCTGACGCCATCTTTCGCGGTGGGCCGCACGCAGGAGCTGGTGTACCGGCTCAACCAGCTACGCTCCAAGCACGACATCCCCGAGTTCCCCATCTATGTGGATTCTCCCCTGGCGGTGAATGTGACCGAGATCTTCCGTCTGCACCCCGAGTGCTACGACCGGGAGACGCGCAAGTTTATGGCCTCCAACGACAACCGCAGCCCCTTTGGCTTCCATCTGCTGCGCTATGTCCGCAGCGTGGAGGATTCCAAGGACCTGAATTTCGTGCCCGATCCGGTGATGATCATCGCGGCTTCGGGCATGTGCGAGGGCGGACGCATCCTGCATCACCTCAAAAACCACATCTCCGACCCCAACGCCATCATCCTCTTCGTGGGTTATCAGGCCGAGAACACGCTGGGGCGACGCATTCTGGATGGCGTCAGCCCGGTGCGCATTTTCGGCGATATGTACAAAGTGCGGGCGCAGGTGGAGCGCATCGACGGGTACAGCGCCCACGCCGATCGGGCGGAGCTGCTGGATTGGGCCCATCACTTCGACCGGAGCCAGCTCAAGCGCGTCTTCCTGGTTCATGGCGAGGAGGAAGGCTACACGGGCCTGAAGTCGGGCCTGGAGCAGATGGGATTCAGGAATGTCACCGTGCCCGACCGCGGCGACTCATTTGAGTTGTGAGTAAGGTTCACGGTTCACGGTTGAAGGTTGAAGGTTGTGAAGACGCCTCAACCGTGAACTGTGAACCGTGAACGCTACAACTTGGACAAAATTTCTGGCCCCTTGGGCGTGATGGCGATGGTGTGCTCGAACTGGGCGGAGAGAGAGCGGTCGCGGGTGATGACGGTCCAGCCGTCGTCCAACAAAATCCACTCGGGACGCCCGAGGTTGATCATCGGCTCGATGGTGAAGACCATGCCCGGGCGCAGCTTGGGGCCGCGGGTGGGCATGCGCACATGCGAAACCGAAGGGGACTCGTGCAGCTCCCGACCGATGCCGTGCCCGCCCCACTCCCGCACCACGCTCATGCCCTGGGCCTCGACGAAATCCTGAATGGCCGCGCCGATGTCGTGTAGATACGCACCCGGCTGTGCGGTTTTGATGCCGATGTAGAGGGCTTGCTCCGTCACCTGCAACAGACGCTGAGCCTCCTCCGAGATACGCCCCACCGGGTAGGTGACGCAGGCGTCGCCGCACCAGCCCCGCAGTCGCACGCCGATATCCACACCGATGATGTCGCCTTCTTTCAGGGTGCGGTCATTGGGCAGCCCGTGACAGATCTCCTCGTTGACCGAGGCGCAGATGGTGCCGGGGAAGGGGGGCGTGTTGCGGCTGCCGCCGGTGTAGCCCTTGTAGAGCACTTTGGCCCCGTGCTTGACGATGAACTCCTCTGCGATGCGGTCCAGATCGCTGAGTTTCGCGCCCGGCTGCACATACTCCCGCAGCATCTCGAAGGTTTCGGCCACGAGGCGATTTGCATCCCGCAGTTTCTGGATGTCTTTTTTCGATTTCAGTTGGGTGTTTCGGAACATGATGTTGGGAAGGAGTGAGATATTGGATATCAGGTATTGGGTATCGATCGAGATGGACAAATATCCAATATCCAATACCCAATATCGACCGATACAATCGGTGCGACAAGGTAACTACTAACGTACCCGACTTCAATCACCACTAAGACACTAAGAACACCAAGAATTTCAAAGCTTTTTCTTTTCTTCGTGCCTTTGTGGCTTCGTGTCTTCGTGGTTTCTAGCCGGGCTACCTTAGTAGTAACGCGACAAGAGAGATGCTGCCCAAAGGGTCAAGCCAGAACTCTGTAATCCCCCTGGCGGCGGGTGATGCGCTCGCGGTCGAGATGTTCGAGGAAGGCGAGGATGTATTTGCGGCTGGCGCCGAAGAGATCGCGGCATTGGGCCACGGTGATCTGGCCGTTTTCCTGCAAAAAGGCGATGGTGCGGGCGACCATGTCCTCGTAGGTGGCCCGGGCGAAGAGGATATCCGGCCCCAGCTTGATGAGCTCGCCCCGCTGCAACAGCGCAGTCAGGGTCTCCTCATCCACCAACTCCAGGCTTTGTTTGACCGAGGGCGGGGTGTAGGGCTGCGCCCGGAAGCGGGCCAGCAGATCCTCCACGGCCTTCTGCTGGCGGGCGGCGAACGCGGGTTGGAAGTCGGCCAGGGCCAGATAGCCCCGATCTTCGCGAATCAGCTCCTGCGCCAGGGCTCCATCGATGACAGCGTTGAATGTGCGGGCGCTCCAGCCATCCCGGGGCTGCAAGCGGCTTTTCAGCTCCTCTCGGGGCATGCCCAGCCAGGCGGGGTGTTCGTCGTGATAGGCGCGCAGGATGCGGGCCATACGGCGGGTGATGCGCTCCCAGGCCGCGTCGGTCATCAGGTCGGTGTTGGGCGTGTCCGCGGCCAGGGGCCAGACCTGGCCCGAGGCCAGCAGATCGGCCAGCGCGGCCTGCACCTGTGCGGGTGAAAGCTGCAAGGCCCGGCTGATGTTGGCCGGCGCCGCGGGCCCCTGCTCGGAGATGATCAGCGCCGTAAGTTCGATGGGATCGTTGCGTAGCAACGCGTCGAAGCGTTGGAAGAGTTCGGGCCGGCGGCGCTTGTGCCGCCGGCGGGGCGCGGGATCGACGATGACGCCGCCGCCCAAGGTGGCGCTGGGCGAGGGGCGGCGGATGATGAAGCGGTCGCCGCGGCTGACGGCCACCGGGTCCCGCAGCTCGATCTGGGCCCAGGTCTCGGCGCCGGGCAGCAGTTCATCACCTTCCAGCAGGCGCAGCTTGCCCACGGTCTCGGCCGAGCCGCTGTGAAAGGTGATCTCCATGTTGTGCCGCAGGATGGCGGGCGCGTCCTCCCAGGCCCGCAGGCGCACATCCACCCGCTTGGAGCTTTTGACCCGGTCGGGCGTGGTCAGGACCTGGCCGCGATGAAGCTGGCTGGGGTGCAGGCCGGTGAGGTTCACGGCCACGCGGCTGCCGGGCTGGGCCTGCTCGATGCTCTGCTGGTGGGATTGCAGGCCGCGGATGCGGGCCTTGAGCCCCCCAGGCTCGATGATGACCTCATCGCCCACGGTAAGCACGCCCTCTTTCAGCGTGCCGGTGACCACGGTGCCGAATCCGGCCATGCTGAAGGCCCGGTCGATGAACAGCCGCGGCGGGCCGGAGGTGGGGTGCGCGGGCGCGCGGGCCAGCACATCGGCCAGGGCTTGCAACAAATCATCCAGTCCCTGGCCCGTGTAGGCGGAGACGGGGACGATGGGCGCCTGGGCCAGGGTCGTGCCAGCCAGCTCTTCCCGGATTTCCTCCTGCACCAGCTCCAGCCAGCCCTCCTCATCCACCATATCGATCTTGGTGAGGGCCACCACCCCGCGGGGGATGTTCAGCAGATCCAGCACCGCCAGATGCTCGTGGGTCTGGGGCATGACGCCCTCGTCCGCAGCCACTACCAGCAGGGCTGCATCCACCGCGCCGATGCCCGCGACCATATTTTTGATGAAGTCAATGTGCCCGGGCACGTCCACGATGCCCACGGGTTCGCCACCGGGCAGCGTCAGCCAGGCAAAACCCAGATCGATGGTCATGCCCCGCTGCTTTTCCTCTTGCAGACGGTCAGGATCGATGCCCGTCAGGGCCTGGATGAGGGTGGATTTTCCGTGGTCGACATGTCCGGCCGTGGCGATGACTTTCATGTGGAATCAATCGGCCTGCTCGGTTTCCTTGTATTTTCTGAAGATCGCTTCCCGTATTTCAGCCGATTTTTGAATTTGCACAAGCCATTGCTGGGCTGTTCGCAAATCCACTCGACTCTGTTCATCTAGCAAATCCCAAATAAGTTGCAACATTTCCTCCGCTCGATCCAATTGTCTCTGAATCAGAGGGAAACGATCGTTAATGGCAATATTCATTTGTTCCTGCCGATCCCAATGGTATTGCCAATCCAACATCTGTTTCTTCCATTGTTTTTCGTTGCTTGCCAGGAAGTCTTCCATTTCTTTCTTCATCCGTTCTTCAGCCAGTCGTTGTAAGGCAGCGACCTGCTCTTGCTCTCGCTGTAACGTCGACCGGAACTTGTCAAGCTCAACCAAAGTGCGGCGCAAATCATCCTTCAATGACAACATCTCGTTGAAACGTTTGCGCTGCTCTTCAAACAATCCAAACTGCATCTCGAGAGATTCCTTCCACTCGTTCATCTGCCGTTGTCGATCAGCATCAGCCAGCTTCAACGATTCAACAAATTGAGTTTGTGTCAGTTTCAGGTCCTCAATGGTTTGAGGAATCGGAGCAACGCTCTTCTCCATCTTCTGCAGTTTATATTCCAAAGATTGCAGTTTCGTGACTGCTGATTCAAGACGTTTGAACAACTCGATATTCTCTTGTTGGAGTTGAGCAATACGGCGATTATCGTGATTACGCTGCTCAATCAGATATGGCAGGCCCCGGGTACGCTCATCAATATCTTTATTCAAGTTGGTAAAGTCATGACGCAAGGCGATGGTCAGTTCACTCAATCGTTGTAACTCAGCTTTTCGTATTTTTTGATCTTCTTCGAGTGTGCGAATGCGGCCCAGCTCTTTTCGCACTTCAGCAATGGCGCGCGATAGAGCTTCTCGATCTGTCATTCTCGCTTGTTCTAGCTCGCGCCGCGTTCGCGAGACTTCTTCGGATTGACCATTCACCATGATGGTGAGTTCGTTGCGCATATTTTGCATCGCTTCTTCGATCTGCTCGAAGCGATTGAGTTGCAGGCGAGCGGAGGAAAGTTGCGCTTCCAACGATTTAATGCGTCGGGCCTGTTCTTGAAGGGTACCTGTTTGAGCCTCAACGCGTTGCTGTAATTTCGTAAGCTCTTCCCGATCACGACGATGCTGTTCGTCGAGCCAGGTTACCATTTGGGCCAGTTGCGTGTTATCCATAAGTAATCCGTTGTGAGGAGATTTGTTGTCGCAGCGATATTCCGCATAGCAAGAAAGTTGCTCTTGCTCACAAAAACGCATTATAGCATAATTCATTCCTGGCGCAGATGGCAAACAAACGCCCGTAACGAAATTCGTCAACCATGATTGTCTTTTCAACAAAGATGGCATCCAATGTCTCACTTTAACCACAGCGTCTTGAAGCCGGACAGGGTTCGTCGATCGCGGATAATACCGATCCTCGATGCAGCACTGGATGCAGTTCATCCAGTCAGCGCCATTCGACGATTTGTGCAATGTTCCAATGGCGTGTTGCGAATTGGAACGGAGTGTTATCAGTTGGAGCAGTTTGAACGCGTATTGGTAATAGGGTTCGGCAAAGCAGCCACGCCCATGGCCCAGGCCCTGCAGAGCCTGGGCCTCCGCCTCGACGACGGCATCATCATTACCAAGTATGGTCACGGCCCCCAAAATCCAGCTACATTGGCGCCATTAACCGTGGTCGAGGCGGGGCATCCGGTACCGGATGCCATGGGCGTGGCTGCGACTCATCACGCGGCCGAACTTGCCCGCAGTGCCACTACCAACGATCTCATCATTACATTGATTTCTGGTGGGGGCTCCGCTCTGTTCACGTTGCCGGTTCCAAATGTTACGTTGGGTGATTTGCAACGGACCACAGAACTCCTGCTCGCCAGCGGAGCGACGATCAACGAAATCAATGCTGTGCGCAAACATCTCTCGCAAGTGAAAGGAGGGCAACTAGCCAGGCTAGCCGCCCCCGCCACAGTTATCAGCCTCATTCTCTCCGATGTCATCGGCAACCCTCTGGATGTCATCGCCTCTGGCCCCACCGCCCCCGACCCCACCACCTGGGCCGATGCCTGGGCTGTAATTGAAAAATACCGCCTGAGCGAAAGCTTGCCGTCAGCAGTGAAACAGCATCTGCAGGCAGGCTTGGGGGGAGAGTTTGCCGAGACCCCCAAACCAGGCCATCCTATCTTTCAACGCGTGCAAATGCTTATCGTTGGAGATAATGCCATCGCAGCCGTCGCTGCCCAGCAGGCAGCCGTGGCGCAGGGCTTCGCAGCGACGATCCTCAGCACATTCGTGCAAGGTGAAGCTCGTGAAGTCGCTCGCGTGCTGGTGGCGCTGGGACGAGAGGTTGTCAACAATCATCGCCCGCTAATTCCACCCGCCTGCCTCATTTTAGGCGGCGAGACCACCGTCACTCTGCATGGACGGGGTAGGGGCGGGCGCAATCAGGAGATGGCTTTAGCTGCGGCTATTGAACTCGCGCAGATTCCCGAAGGAACCTCTATCGTCATCGTTACCCTGGCCACCGATGGCACCGATGGGCCCACCGATGCCGCCGGTGGCGTTGCTGACGCCACGTCAGTCGCTCGCGGGGTGGCTGCAGGACTGAATGCCCAGCAACATCTGATGGATAACGACGCTTTTCCCTGGCTCAAAACCATCGATGACATGCTTGTTACTGGCCCCACTCGCACCAATGTCAACGATCTCTACCTCATCTTCGTTTTCTAATCCCAATCTCCAACCTATAGATTTACTGCACCCGCGCCAGCTCCACCACCAGCATATCCAGGGCAAGATTGGCTTCCAGTTTACCCGTCTTGATGGCAACGTCGGTTTCTAACAGACGGTCGTAAATACTTTCCAGCTGCCGAAGTGTGTAACTTCGCGATTGAGCCATTGCCTTCCGGGTGGGATAAGGATGCAAACGCAGGGTTGAAGCGATCTCATCCTTCCTCATATCCCGGGTCATAGAATCCTTGACCAGTAATAAAATCCGGTACTGACGAACGATCATGGTCAGCAAATAGAGGGGATGGGCGCCCTGATTGCGCATCTGCGCCAGTAGACGGAAAGCAACAGCAGTGCGGCGATTTCCCAATGCATCCACCATATCGAAAATGCTGGATTCGCGAGCATACGGGCACATCATGGCTACATCCGCTTTGGTAACGACTCGGCGGCCAGCATAAAGTGACAACTTTTCCAACTCACTGTTGATAAGCCTCAAATTGGGGCCAATAAAAGTTGCCAGGTCTTCAGCGACCCCCCTATCTAAACGGATGTCCAGCTCTCGCGCCCGCTTCGCCACCCACCCAGCCAATTCCCCTTTTTTCAACTGTGGCGTTTCGAACAACTGCACCTCCCCCTCATGCCCCAATGTTTTCACAACTTTCAATACCGGATTGCGAGCACTGATTTTTTTGCTTTCGTTCAAGACGAGCGTCGTGGTTTCCGGCACCGTGGGGAGGTAATCCGCCAGCCAGGACATCCAGTCTTTTGTCGCCTGACCTGATTTTCCATCGGAGCCTTTACTTTTTTCCAAGCGTGTTAGTAAATTGTTAACAATGACCAACCGAAATGCCCCCAAAAATGGCGGAACATCACAATGGTGCACCAACTCATCCTGAGTAAGTCGGCGGCCATCCAGCTCCACCGTATTCATTTCTGCAAGATCACCCAAGCTAGCTTTGAGCTCGCCAATGCGTTCACTGCGACCGAATTCCTCATCGCCATGAAACAGATAAATCATATCCAGTCCTCCGCTCTAATGAGATGGTTCATCACTATAAAGCATTTCGATCCAATGATAGACGCGTTTCCCCGCCTGTCTTCGTTGGATTGTTTTGATATGTGCGGAGGGAAAATGAGTGTTGGTAGTCACCAACGCCTGTAATCGCATTCCCACCACCTGCCCCATGACAACCCCCATCAAAGCGCCCAATACCCCGGCGGGAATTTGCTCAGTTATCCCTCGTCGTTTGGTTCCGGTGGTTGCCAACATGGTTCCGCTGGCGGCCAACACCGCCGAAGAGATGATATTGGTGCCGCAATTTGGATGGATGGCCAATTGGTGCTCACCTGCACTAATACGATCAACAGCTTCTTGTACGGCCAATTCCAACATATCAGTGGGGATGTTGCCATAGATAAAGAAACCGCTACCATTGGAGCGCCCGGCCATGCTGACAAAGGGCATCATCCGGCTGAGCACATGTATAACGCCATGTTCAATGGCATGATTCCAGCGGACCTGATTGAGATAGGTGATGACTGCTTCTTTCATGAGACTATTTTACCACATTACGACAAAGTCGATCACGCTTTCCTTCTGCGGGATGAGTTTCTAAATGGAAGCGCTTTTTTGCTTTCCTGGCCGACTCAAGTCGGGCGCTTCGGGCCTGCGGCCAGTGGATGGCCTCCGCCGCCCCAGTCGCCGTAGGACGACCACTGGCGCTATCTAAACATCTCTGTCTCCTCCCTCCGCCCGTCTCGGAGCGGAGGAGGAAACCAAGGTGGGATGGGGGCGTATAGCCCGAGTTCTCTCGGCCTATGCATCATTAGACAAACTGCCCCGAGATTGAAATACCTCCCTCCTGACGTTCAACATGCCGTTTAGGGTTAAAGCATTGGCAATAGCCGCCCCTGAGACGGTATTGTTGAAGATACACCAGGTCGCAGCCTGCCGCGACCAAAACACCAAGTTTTCCGCCAACTCCTCCAAAAAAGCGGGGGAATAGGAGGAACGGTAGACCTCGGGAGAGCCGTGCAAGCGTACATAGCATAACTTTTGCCAACCTCCCGGCGTTGCTGCCGCATCCACCGGGGGTGGATCCACCGCTGCTCGAGTCACGCGATAGGAAGTCAGCAGCGCATCCGCCTCAGTCGTAAACCAAGAGAGGTTGCGAGGCTCGCACGTTATCGGCCCATCGAATCGATCGCGCAGATAATCGAAGAAAGATGTCACGATTTCGGACTCAAAAGCCAGGCCTGGCGGGAGTTGCAAAAGCAGCGTTCCCAGCTTCTCGCCTAACTGTATTACCCCTGCCAGAAAATCGTCCAGCAATTCAGGTTGGCGCAAACGTTTGTAATGGGTGATGCTACGATGCACCTTCACCGAAAAAAGAAAGTGCTCAGGCGTCGATGCTGCCCACCGGGCATAGGTGGCGGGTTTATGAAACCGGTAAAATGAGCTATTGATCTCCACTGCGGACAGCACCCGGGCATAACGCTGCAAATGCGTGCCTTCGCCCGGAAACGCAGTGGCCTGTTGCCAGGGAATCGACCATCCAGCGCAACCAACGTAAATCATCATGACCTCCTCAAACGCGTCGAAGAACCGAAATAAGGAACCAGACGCCCAGTCCTGCGGAGAGGAGAAATCCCACCGCAATGAGCGCTGTGATGATGGGACTGACGGAAGCGCGAGGAATGAGAAAAGCCAGCGCCAGGATGAAAGCTGCGGTGAGCACGCTGACCGAAAGCCGCGTCAGCGCCCGATCCAGGGTTTCTAACGCTGGTTTCTGCATATCCATCTTTAGGTCCAGAGGCAGCTCGCCCGATTCCAGCTCGTAAAGTAGTTTGGCGCCCACCTTCGGCGCAATAGCCATCACATCACCCCACGCCATTACAAAATCCAACAACGTCGGCCCCCACACCAATGGCGACCACACCTCCCGAGATAAACGCTCCACGTAGGGCTTCGAAACCGCAAAGATGTCAAACTCAGGATCAAGTTGCAACCCCACCCCCTCCATCATGGCCAGCGTCTTACCCAAAAGCCAAAGGTCTGGAGGAAAATTCAGATGGTGTCGCCAAGCGATGGGCAGGATATCGGAAACAACCTCCTGTGCGCGAATATCTTTCAAAGGCGAACCATAATACTTCTCCAATAACCGGCCAATATCTCGTTTCAGCGCTGGACGATCGACGCGAGCTACTGCCGCCCCCATCCGGATGAGTTGTTCGACAATGGCTTCAGCATCCATTCGCACCGCTGCAATATAAAGACGAACCAAATTCAATCGATCAGAATCAAATAAATGCCCAACCATGCCGAAATCCACGGCACCGATCATATTGCCTGGCAAGACGAAAAAGTTTCCGGGATGCGGATCGGCATGAAAAAAACCGTCTTCCAACACCTCTTTTATGATAATGCGCGCTGCGTTCAATGCTACTACGTCCGGCCTAAGCCCAGCATCACGCATTCGCTCCACATCGTCAATTTTGATTCCCTGAATGCGTTCCAGAACCAATACATTCCTGGTCGTATACGCCCAATAGACTTTGGGAATATAAAGATAGGGTTCTTCGACAAAATTGCGACGGAATCGATCCGCATTACGTCCTTCTCTGAGATAATTCAACTCGTTTTGTAGCGTAAACGAAAACTCCGATACAACATCAATGGGGTTATAGAATTCGCCCAATGAGGTGTACTGCGCCAATGTGGCCAGATCTTCTAAAACAGCAAGATCTGAGCGAATAATGGGCCAAATATCGGGACGCTGAACCTTAATCACCACCATCTGCCCACTGCTGCGTAATTGCGCTGCATGAACCTGCGCTAAAGAGGCTGTTGCCAAAGGTTCATGCTCAATGTACGAAAACAGTGCATCGGGCGATTGACTCCAGGCAGACTTCAACTGCTCTTCGATATCTTCCCAAGGAACAGGCGGGGCAGAATCTTGCAATTTACTCAATTCCTTGATGAAGTCAGGTGGCAAGATGTCGGGACGCGTACTTAAAATCTGCCCCAATTTAATGAATGTTGGTCCCAATTCCTCTAGAGCCAATCTAAAATGTTGGGCCGGCGTCAATCGTTCCCAATCTTTATCTTTTCGGAAGAAGTGGACGGGAGCCAAAAGTGCGCGATCGACTCCCATCTGCTCCAGCATAGAACCAAAACCGTGTCGCACGAAAACAGCTATAATTTGTCGATAACGTGGGAGATTATGAACGCGGCTAACAGTAGCAAACATGGCGATGATACATTGAGCGCACCAAGTTGGAAAGCCACAACAATTTCGTCATGCCTTTATCTTATTATACCGCACACAAAAAACCGCTCTGGAGAGTTCCAAAGCGGTGATGGTGACAACGATTGTAATGAGTGGATCGAAGTTAGGGCTGAGAAAGTTCAATTTCCACATACGAAGGATTGCCATTTGTAATTACCTGATAACTCGACGTACTGGTAAACAGTAATGAATCATCGGCAGTGTTGTTGATTACAGCCTTCACAGCGTACGTATGGGAAGGATCAATATCATTTAGATTGTAGGTAACGACAAAGGGGATAGGAGGGGCCGGCGGAGCAGGCATTACCACTTTCCCGATCAAGATGGAGGCGACGTCGGGCTTAGTGACATCCTCCAATGTAACCACAACCTGGGCGGTGTCAGGCAAAGCAATACGAGATTTATATGTCAACGTGCCTGCGACGGCTGGCGTGAAGACCAACACAGGTTGATTGTCCGCATCGAAAATCGTCAATTTCCCATCGACTGTACTATATGTTGCAGAGTTGTTCAAACGTTCAAGAAATTCCGACTCTTGTTCCATTACGCTTTTGGGTTCATCACAAACCTTACGCGTGGAAACCACATTGTCGATGGTCAGGTTTTTGTCGTCGCTTTGATAATCGCCCTGGTAGGTGTTGCAACCCGCAGAGCCCGAAAGCTTACCATTCTCGAATTGAATATAAAGCGATGATCCTTCCAATGGTGGTTTATTGCCAATCGTTGAAATTGCCCACAAAACGCCTTCTAGCGCAGAGGGGACTGAAACATCTTTTTCACCGAAGGTGACGTTGATTTGCGTCTCAGCTACATGGGCGCCATTCGCAGGATCGGTGGAAAATGCCACCAACCGACCAGTAACGCCCGGTGGAATGTCATGCAAATCGAGGTCCACAGACCATTCACCTTTGCCACCGGTACCAACATCATCGCCTTTCATTGTTGTGGCAACTTCAGCCAAAATATCACCATTATCGGCAATCGCATGTACCACCACAGATCCCTCGAACAGCCCCTGACCTTCACCTTTTACTTCTACGGGATTGGCAATATCCAATACGGCTCCGTTGCTCGGTTCAAGAATTACAAGCATTGCCTCGACAGGTTCGCCAAAGGTGACATCAATGTCCGTCTCCGCGATACGCTCGCCGTTTTTGGGATCGGTGGCAAATGCTACGATCTTCCCTTTTGTTCCGCGCATGACGTTTTGAATATCCAGCGATACAGACCACACGCCGCCAGTTGCATCAGCTTCACGGGTCATCTTCAGTTTTGTAGTCTGCTCAGCCAAAACTACGCCATGCGCGTCAATGGCCTGGACAACCACATCGGCATCAAATAAACCATCACCTTCACCTTTCACCGAAATAGGATGGGAAACATCCAGAATTGCGCCTTGCGTTGGTTCGACAATTTGGATCGAAGGAGTAACTGCAAGTGGCTGTTCTGGCGCCGCCGTAGGCGGTATTGGAGTAGGTTCTTCTTTGCCACTGAAATTGCCAGAGGCGGCAAAGATGGCTATTATCAACAAAACAATCACGATGGCTCCACCGATCAGATAAGCGGGTTTTTGCCAAATGGGCGTTGTTTCAGATGGGGTGGTGTTAGACATGAAAAATCTCCTATATGTGTCGAATGAGAGTTATGGCAAAGCCATTATCCGTTTTCACTTCGAAATGATGCGTTAAACATGTTCGGTGTGAAGCCTTATGAAAAACGGATAGATGGTAAAGCATTATGTGAGAAGTTTTTTGATTCCAGACTACGCACTTAAGTAGCTGCACATTTGAAACTTGAGAAAAGCGTTGTGCATCTCGACGAACGGCGAAGATAGATTTGGCTCTAAAATTCGTCGTTGCAACCACAGATTACACAGATGGCACAGATTTTCTTGAACGTTTCTTTCCATTTTTCGTGCCTTGGTGCTCTTGGTGGTGCGCTCTGGATAGCGATAAACCGTTACATTTCAACTTTCATAGCATTACTTACTTAATAGTCCCCCATGACGAACATAGGCTAACATGGAGAGCTGTGAACAACTTTACTACCTCCACATTCCTCTGTTCATCTGTTTTCGTCTTGCGTCGTCTCAGAACAAATTGGCGAGGAGTGAATGATTTTCGGGGAATTAATTGAGAAGATGGTAACCATCGAATGCTGAAAAGTCAATATGTCGAACAAATACGTCGGTAAGGTTACGTCCTTTGTTCATGATTTGTTCCCATATTGCAGCCATCCCCTCATGATCTTCATCCATCGAATCCTATTTGTAGTATAATTTGTAATCGGTCCGTATAAAAATAGACATTGCAAACGATGTCAATCAATTTTTATATCTCATATTTGCAAAGGAGCAAAGATTATGAACATTCAAACCATAGGCGTTATTGGATGCGGCTTGATGGGATCTGGCATTGTAGAGATGGCAGCCAGGACGGGATTTGACGTTATCGTTTCAGAGGCTAATGAGGACTTTCTGCAGGCGGGTTTGGCGCGTATCGAAAAATCATTAACGCGGGCGGTCAAGAAAGGTAAATTGGATGCGGATGAGCTGGAAGTTATTCGATCTCGAATTACAGGGGTGGTCGGACTGGATGCATTCAAAGATGTGGATATGTCTATTGAAGCAGTTTCAGAAAATATGGATCTCAAACGTAGTATTTTCCAAACGTTGGATGAAGTGACCCGATCAGAGGTTATTCTTGCGACCAATACATCTTCGATCAGTATTGCAGCCCTGGCTGCCGCCACAAAACGCCCAGACAAGGTTGTAGGGATGCATTTTTTCAATCCAGTTCCCGTTATGGCGCTATTGGAGCTGGTGCGCGGCATTCTGACCAGCGATGAGACCCTGGCCACGGCCAGAGAAATCGGTGAACGCATGGGAAAAACCCCTGTGGTTGCGAAAGACAGCCCCGGCTTTATCGTCAACCGCTTGCTCATCCCCTTCCTTATTGACGCTATCCGTATGTATGAGTCAGGATTGGCCACAAAAGAAGATATCGACACAGGTGTTAAATTAGGCCTCAATCATCCCATGGGACCACTAACCCTGGCAGATTTTGTTGGACTCGACACAACGCTCTTTGTAGCGGATGTTCTATATGAAGAGTATGGTGATCCACACTTTAAAGCGCCGCCATTGCTTCGACAAATGGTCGCTGCTGGCCTGCTTGGCCGTAAATCGGGCCAGGGCTTTTACGACTGGAGGCGGTAAATTCCGTTTACATACAACCCCAAATATCAAATGGAGCGGCCACCAGATGATGGCTGCTCCATTGTTATAGCTGAGGAATAATATGTTCCCCTTCACTCAACACCTGTCGTAATTTTAAAATACGCTCATTCAGGTTAAATATCTCGTTTTTTAAATCATAAGAAACATAGGCGCCAGCTGTTTCGAGTGTTTCTTTTTCATTCTGTTTCACATTCACCTGCTGTAATAGATTTCGCAACTCTTCACATGCTTCATAGAGCCGCCAGACGAACATATCGTTCAACTCGTCCAATTCTCTCTCCAAATCTTTACGATTTTTCTTGTAACGAGATAATCGCCACTGTTGACGTTCGTCAAGCGTCCCAAGGCTCACAAGTTCATCGATCTGGAAGGTCAGCCGTTGCAATCGACTCTTAAGCGCAGGAAGACGCATGGTGATCTCTTCAATATCCACATTACGATATTTATACAACAGATGCCTGGAAGGTTTAGGCGTCTGAATACAGTCGGGCTCAACCACAACGGCTTTCTCGCCGGCATCATCCAACACATCGAAAATAATGCCATCTCGCGAACGTAGATAAAGTGCGGGCGTGGCAAAACCACGATCATCAGGATAAGCAAGATAGCAGGCATTTCGGGCCAAAGTCACTGCAACATCAACACGCCCGGCCCACTTACCCGAAGTCAGACGCTTGTAGAAGGTCTCGCCAAAAAGCGCAGCCACGTCATCCCGGATAGCATATTGCATGGCTACCACAGCTGGGACGCCCGCCCGTAATAATGCCGGAATGACGCCCCAGAAACCCCGTTTTTGAGGATGCTTACTCATCTCCCCTGTATGACATGCATTGAGCACGACCAATTTTAAACCTTTATGATTCCCGAACAAAGATTGTATATCGGTCTCTGGAACCCAGTCTTCGTCGCTTTTAGCGGCGTCAGCATTACTGCTATTGAACCGCAGTAATCCGTGCATCTCGCCCTTGTCATTCATTCCAAACCGTGCATGACCAATAAAATGCAGGATGGCGTAATCCCCTTCGGTCAAATGATCATCCATATCTTGTAACGAAACCTTTCCTTTTAACACATCATAAGGCACAGAAGCTTTCTCAAGCGCAGCGACGATGGCGCTCTCTTCAGCATCTGTATTCAGGCCCGATCCCCCTGGGATCACAATCAACACTTTCGGTGCGCCACTCACCTTGAGTGATTTGATATTGCCATAATCGAGGTTGAGTAATTGTCGGGTGACCAAGGAGCTGATCTGGGTAGAAAGAAATACATCTTGCCAATGCAACAGTTCCCAAGGTAATGACGCCAATTCCAGGGCGTCTTCTGCAATATTCAACCGAAGTCTCAACGCCCCACTTTCCTCGGATTGAACATGCTGAGACCACACAGCCATAAACAAGTCTCGCACTTGCCCCTGAAACAAAACCCGAAACAAAACATCTCCGACCTCACGGAACAATGACTCTTCTGTTGCGAAAGGTTCATCGCGAATATGTGCGAGTTTTTCCTGAAACGACTCATCGAATATGGCGCTAAAATCAGGCGTAGACTCGGCCAAACCACTTTCCGCTGTTTGGGCGGTAATTGTATACACGTCGCCAGTTGTAAAAATTCGCAAATCAAGATCAATCGTGACGGAAGCGTATTCGGTCATAGCAACTCAACAGAAAAACAGAATCATAAGATTGAAGAATTGTTGACAGGAGACGCCACCAATACTAGAATGGGAGGCTATGAACGAATATCGCAGTCATCTCAGCGTCACCACATGGATTGTATTGGCGTCACTGACGATAGGCGTCTCGCTCACATTACCAGAGCGCATATACTCCATTTCAGTATTTGGCTCACCTGTCGATTTCCAATTATCGTCAACATTCCTGGCTGGCTTGGTAGCGCTCGCTGCGACCTGGGCAGGTTTGGAAGCTGCGCTGCGCACACATCCTCGGAAAGACCTGCTACAACACTCCTTCCGGTTTTGGGGACTGCCAACAGCCATCGTACTCACTGGGGCTGTGTTGTTGCCCACGCTGAACAACCAGGCGTCATGGATTATTACACTGGTGCTGACAGGGGCTGTGTTGGCGACCAGCATGGCTGGTGAATATCATACCATCGATCCTGAAAATATGTCATACGGCAATGCACGCCTATTGCTCAATGGACTTGCCTATGCTGTGGCTGCCATTGCTTTTATTCTCATCTATCTTTCACGCAATCGATCCCTTATTTCGGCAACGCTCATTGGGTTAACCGCAGGATTATTGGCAATGGATCTGCTGCATAATAATCAGACGCCCACACGTCTCACCATTCTTTACAGCTTGCTAATCGCTTTCATTCTTGCACAGTTTACGGTGGCGTTAAACTATTGGCCATTCGCATCGGCGCGCGTCGCACTGATTTTATTGGTGGGATTTTACCTTTTAGTGGGGTTGGCGCAACAGGCAATGAGAGGAAAAATCGGTCGGCGCCGTACGTTTGAATATCTGTTTATGTTCATGATAACTGTTACGGTTATCTTTATCTTTCCATAACAACTGCTCTGTGCATAAATTTCAAAATTTTCTTGCTGTTTTTTGCGTTTTTCCTGGGTTTTAGCGTAACTTTTTCGCCATCATCACGTCTTCTTGATCGAGTCGGCACATGTACAGAGTGGGTGGGAAGGGGGAACCTGCCTTCTCTGGACGTCCGACCACATTAATCCGCAACTCCAGTGTTGCGGACGACTGAGCACCACCAGAGATTTGTCGGGGGACGGATCTCAAGCAATGCGCTTGCGTGCTCTGTCACTACTCACGAGCAGGAACGTCAAAACCGGCGTTCCTGCTCTTTTGTTTTTTGACTCCAACAACCTATTTGCCTGTAGCCGCTCTCAGGAAAAACATCAGGTTGGCGGGGCGTTCTGCCAATCGACGCATAAAATACGGATACCAAGACTCGCCATAAGGGACATAAACTCGCATCCGGACACCTTCATTCAACAGCCTTTTTAGCTCATCACGACGGATGCCATATAAAAACTGAATTTCCCAACTTTGAGGATCGATCTTTTGTTCCGTGGCAAAATCGACAATCTCATTATATACCACATCATCATGCGATCCCAGCGCCATACGAGCGCCCTTCGCCCGCGCCGTAGGCGCTAACATCATTTTTGCAAGTGAGATAAGCTCTTGTTGTATTTTCCCACGTTCATGCCAGGCGATTTCAGCAGGCTCATCATAAGCGCCCTTAACAAGCCTGATATCAGCAATGCCTTCATCGATCAGCTGCTGGAGATCATCATGAGTGCGGTGCAAATAGGCTTGTAGCACCGTGCCAACATTCTCAAACTCTTGACGCAAACGACGATAGATATTCAACGTGGAATCAACCAATGATGACTCTTCCATATCGATGCGAACAAATCGACCATTCTCCTTTGCCAGAGCGACGATCTCTCGCACATTTTCGTAACAAAATTCATAATCAATATGAAGCCCCATCGCCGATAACTTCAATGACACGCCACTTCTCAAATTACGAACACCAATATCAGATAACACAGCCTTATATTCATCCACACTGGCCCGGGCCAATCTTCTATCGGTGACATGCTCTCCAAGATAATCTAAAGTCACCAACGCCCCCATCTGGTTCAACTGACGAATGACCTCCAGAGCATCTTCCCGTTTTTCTCCTGCAACGAAACGACGCGCAACCCTTCGAGCGGGAGGAAAGTCACTGGTCAACCGTTGCATCTTACTGCTATGAGAAAGTGTGATCAAAGCCTGCCGTAACATGAGCATACTCCATTGTATGATATACAACAACGATGAATAACAAGACCGAACATCCTTGTTGGCCTGTCGTTGGCGGGGACGACATCTTACGGCATCCCCAAAAAGTATATCAAAACTGAGCAAATCAGAAAACGTCTCCGGACATTAGGGATGCGTTTCAAAATGGGAACGCTTGTTACTTTCCTGGCCGAGTGATGGAGTTTTACAAATTAAATCGGGAATAGTGGGTTGTCGGCTCAACCTGACCGACTCAAGTCGGGCGCTTCGGGCCTACGGCCAGAGGACGACCTCCGCCCTCCCACTGCGGCCATGTTTTGGTCGCTGTTGAGTGACCACGGGAGCGAAGCAACTAAAGCGTTCGTGGTCACTCGGCAACACGCGGCCGGACGCCACGTTCATGCTATTGCCCGATTATTTTTTCAAAGTTCATCACTCGGCCTGTACATCATTTGACGAATTACCCCAAATTGAAATGCAACCACACATCAGACCGCAAAAATGCATAAAACAACCCCGAACACTGTCAATGCCCAGACGCCCCGAAAGCGCTCAAGACAATGGTCCGCCCATCGCCCGCAGGCTTGGAATCCTCACCAAACCAATAGAGCCGTAGAATCAGCCCGTACGGATATCCCTTGGCTGTGATAGTCGCGAAGAATGCACGCGCCGATGGCTTCGTTGTACAACCCAATACTCCTGCAGCTCCAACGCCAATGTCAGCCCAGAACCCAACAAAAACAACCCTGGCAACAAAGCCAACCCCCAACGCGCGGTGGAAACGATAATAATTAAACTAGATAGTGCATAAACAAACGCTGCGGCTTCCGGCAGAAAATCATGCAACGACATCCGATCTGGCAAGACGGAACGTCGCGAACCGCGCCCCTGCTTGGGCGTACGCTCGAACACACCACCCGAATGACGCAAACCCGAAATCACCGACGCGGCAATAGAGGCTGAGAGCCCCATAAAAAGAATTGCCAACACCGGCAACGCCCACAGTCGTTTTAGTCCGTTCCATCCATCTAAAATGTATTGAGCCAAGGCAAACATCACAAAAGGAGCGGCGGAAAAAACCATAGACACAATGCCCATGGATGAGAGGGGCAGATGCTGAACAGGAAGCAAAGCCAGCGGAAGCGTAAAAATCAGCATGGACAACAAAGGCAAATGAAACGCATACCCCCCCATATGCGCCAGGGCATAAAGCTTCTTCGCCAAACTTTTGTCGCTACGCAACACAGGTAGCGCCAGTTTGCGTAACGTCTGAATTGATCCTCTGGCCCATCGGCGCTGTTGACGCTTGAACCCCGTAATGACCGGAGGAAGTTCAGCAGGAGCTTCGACATCATTAATATAACCCCCGCGCCAACCCGCCAACTGTGCGCGATAGGCAAGGTCCAAATCCTCAGTTACGGTGTCTGCTTGCCATCCCCCAGCATCTACAATGGCCTCACGTCGCCACAACCCGCCACTACCATTGAAATTCTGCATGAATCCCGAAGCAGAACGCGCCTGCTGCTCCACCACAAAATGCCCATCCAGGGCCAAAGCCTGGGCGGCAGTAATAAGATTCTGTGAGCGATTAACGTGGCCCCAGCGCGTTTGCACAAAAGCCAGCTCGGGATTGAACGCCAATGCCGGAACCGTACGCTTAAGCCAATCTGAACCCGGAATAAAATCAGCATCAAAAATCCCCAGATATTCCCCCGTAGCATCATCCATTGCCGCTGAGAGCGCCCCAGCTTTATACCCCTTGCGCTCTTTGCGGTGGATATAGACGATGTTTACCCCCTGCTCTTGCCGCAATTCTGCAACAAGACGCGACAAAATCACAGATGTATAATCGGTAGAATCATCAAGGACCTGAATCTGTAACTTATCAGAAGGATAATCCAATTGAGCGACTGCTCGCACCACGCGAGCTGCCACCTGACGCTCATTATAAATGGGAATCTGCAATGTAACAGAAGGCCATACCTCGGGCTCCGCAACTTGCATGGGCCAATCGTGCCTGTTCCGATTCGCCAGAAACAGAAATAAAGAAACGAGCACGAACACCCCATAAAAAATAAGCAAAAAAACAGCACTCTGAGAAAGTGCAGGAATGAGTGTTTCTACAAAATTCATGGCGTTTATCCTGACAAAATTGTCAAGCCATAAAGCAAATCTCTCGCCAAATTAGCATAGACCGGGATGCTACGATGCAAGGCTGACAACTTAATGAATTCGTTGGGTGCAAGGCTGAGCATGGCATCACCAGGCCCAAAGCCAATAGTGGGAATGCCCGCAAGCCCCATAGTATAAACGCCATCACTAGAAAAACGCCAGATATCAATATCAGCTTTTCGCCCTAAACTACGTTCAACTGAAGCACAAGCCTGCAAAAGCAAGGGATGATCCAGAGCCAGCAACCAGGCGGGATAATGTGCTTCTCCGGTTAAACGATACCCGGTGTAAGTGCTCTGTTGATATTGAGCGACATGAACTTCTGCGCGTAGATTCTCTCGCTGGATCAAGGATTCTAATTCAGCCAACACTCGAGAAACCGTTTCTCCCAAGGTAATACGACGGTCAATGACCATATTGCAACGATCAGGGATGGCATTTCGAGTACTGCTGAGCGATTGCAATTGTGTAACCGAAATGGTGCCTTGCCCCAAAACAGGATCATGCATCAGACCGGCGCTCAGAAGCTCGATGCCAAAAATCAACCGCGCAGCAGCATACAACGCATTTTCACCGCGTTCCGGCATCGCTGCATGGGCGGAACGTCCTTGTGTTGTTAGTCTAACCTCCATCCTTCCCCGATGTCCTCGTATGATTTTTAAATTGGAAGGTTTAGCGATCAGCACCCAATCAGGATAAATGCCAGAATGCTCGATAAATGCCCGCAACGCCATGCCCTCTGCCGGAATCTCTTGAACAGCTGCGATCACGTAAATTTGTCCAGACAACTGATCTTGAGCTTCGCTCAACAAACCCAACCCATACAACAAACCGGCAATAGCCCCTTTGGCGTCACTGCTCCCCAGACCATAAAGCGCATCCCCCACGACATCACCTCCATACGGGTCTACATCCCATGCCGCGGGCTCACTGACAGCAGCCGTATCGAGATGCGTATCGATCAACAAAATCGGCCCTTCCTTACGCCCCAATCGACCAATGACATTCCCAATTTCATCCACGCGTACATCATCAAACCCCAAACGCATCATTTCCTCCATAACAAGCGTCGCCAATGCGGCCTCCTGCCCGGGCAAGCTGGGCGTCCGCACCATACGTTGCAAAAAAACAGTGCAGGCATTGGCGTATTCTGTGGTCATCAGCGAACGATGTGCAGAGGGGGGCAATTGAGGAAATTCAGACATATTCATATCCTATGATAAAAACGAAAGAAATAGCCTCACTCCAGGCTGGTGCGGGCAACCACATCATTCAACGTCCTCACGATCGACGATTGACGCGGGCATTATATCTGGCCAACGTTGCCGTAGAAATCTGTTTACAAGCGAAGTCAAACACTTAGCCAAGCATGGTTTGATCCAATAAACAATCCTTATCATTACATCATTTCGCAGAAATGGAGCGACTGAGGCATTTCCAAAAATCTCAAAGCAAAAACTCCTTGCGAACGACTTAATAGGCGCCTTCGCCAACAAGCACCTTGGGAATCGTGCGGATGAGAATGGAAAAATCAAGGCCAGGAGACCAGTTTTCCACATAGTAAATATCAAGCATCACCATCTCATCGAAGCCAAGATTAGAACGGCCCGAAATCTGCCATAACCCAGTCATACCCGGCAAAGCTTCCAGCCGTTTACGATGCCACGGCTCATAAGCAGCCACCTCCTCAGGTAACGCAGGCCGTGGCCCAACAAGGCTCATTTCGCCTTTGAGCACGTTGAATATCTGAGGCAACTCATCAAGACTCGTGCGCCGTAAGAATTTTCCTACCCGAGTCAATCTCGGATCATCTTTAATCTTGAAAAGTGGCCCGTCAGCTTCGTTCAACTGCTCAAGTTGAGATTTCAACTGTTCGGCGTCAGCAACCATCGAACGAAACTTATAGGCCTCGAATAACTTTCCACCACGCCCGACACGCGTCTGAATAAAAAACACAGGTCCAGACGAATCGAGCTTGATCGCTAGTGCAAGCACCCCCATCAATGGAAGAACAACGATCATGCCAATAATGCTCAGACTCAAATCCATTGCGCGCTTAATTGCAAATTTCGGGCCCGCAATGGTGTTCGGCTTTACGCTGAGCAACGGAATGCCGTTCAGCACTTCGATATCCACCAAATCCAGGCTGAGCTGGAGCACATCTGGCACAACTCTGGCTCGGACCCCGGCTTGTTGGCACTGCCGTAAAACTCCCATAATGCGCCGATGATATTGCCAGGGAAGCGTCACAATCACCTCATCCACCTGATGCTCCACCAAAGCTTGCGTCAGATTGTCAAGTGGTCCCAGCCCCGTAAAAGGCCCCAACCGGCTTTGCCCTTTTTGGGGATTATCATCAAGATAACCAACCACATGATATCCAAGGCTGGGCTCGGCCAACAACGTACGCATAATGGTGCGGCTCATCTCTCCCGCTCCCACCAGCAAAATGCGACGGATGCCAATCCCCTTGCGTCGCATTCTGGCCAAGACAATCCGATTGATAATGTGAGAAAATGTTGTAAACAACAAAATGAACGCCCCTGCCATACCATACACCAAACGAGAATGGAACAATGGCTGGAACATGTAATTCCCCACCATCAACACAATGGCCACAATGGCGGTGGAAGTAAACAACTTAGAAAATTCTGTAAAAAAGCTCGCTCCTCGCGGCAATGAATAAACTTTTTGTAGATAAAAAGTCAACAATGTAAATCCGCTGGCCATAACCGCAATCCAAAAATAAAAACTGAAATCCGTATAAGAGGCGGGATCAACAGTGTGATACCACTGCCGTTCATAACGCAACCACCAAGCCACATAAAACGCAGCAATGACCAACAATGCGTCAACCAGCGCCAATATCAGCTTCTGATGTTTTAGCAAACGATTAGCCATGAGTTAATTTCAGAACACGAGAATAGACCTCAGCCGTCTCGGCAGCGGTTCTTTCCCAAGAAAAACGAGAGGATTGACGCAATCCATCTTCCTGCATGATGGACAAGCGTTCCGATTCTTTTTCGAGTATGAGCAACATGGCGTTGGCCAACGCTTCTGGATTGTCGGGATCAACGGTGAAACCGGTCTGGCCGACGACTTCGGGCAAACTGCTCACGTTAGAGGTGATCACTGGCGTTCCGCAACGCATTGCTTCGGCAACAGGCAACCCAAACCCCTCATAACGCGAGGGATAAACAAATAGCGTAGCCGCATTGTAAAGCCAAGGTAGGTCCTCTCGAGATACAAAGCCCAGAAAATGCACAGCATCCTCCAAGCCCAAATCTGTAACCTGCTGAAAGATATGCTCGAAGAACCAGCCCTTGCCTCCACCAATAAGCAACGGTAACGGCGATTGCGCTTGTTTACGATAACGAGCATAAGCATTGATTAGCCCGTCATGATTCTTGCGAGGCTCCAGCGTCCCTACCATAAGCAAAAATCGATCGGGCCAACCCCGTCGTCGACGGTAATGCTCAACCTGCTCTTGTGGTAGCGGCCGATAAATATCATCCACGCCAGTATAGACGACGTGGATCTTTTCTTCGGGCACATTCAAAAGCCGCTTCAAGTCCTCAGCCGTTGCCTTCGAGTCGGCAATCACTGCCCGGGCCTGGCCACAACTGCGAGCAGTCATGGTTGCGAGATAACGCTGTTTACTTCTTGGGAAAATGTCGGGGAAGCGCAAAAACGTAAGATCGTGCACGGTAACGATCGATGGCGTGTGGCTCAATATGGGCAGGGCATAGGCAAAACCATGCAGCAAATCCAGATGTCTCGACGCCCAGGCAACCTGAGTTTGTTCCCACAGTATCCGGCTGACAGGGCGAGAAGAAAGCCAGGCAGGACGGATGACTGCAACGCTCGAGGAGGACTCAAAACCCCGCGTCATCACAAAGGCGTGATAATCGAATTGGGGCGCCTGGCTCGGAAGGTGGCGTAACAATCTGAGGCTGTATTGGTGAATGCCCGCGCCTCGATAATTTGAAGCCGTCGACAACAGAGTCGCCATCAAACCGATGGACGGGCGAGACGTTTTCTTGGACACGGCAGTATTATAAGACATCGATTAGTAAAATAGCCAACAAACCTTGAGGTCACAAGCGACACATGAACGATGGCCGCAGCTCAAATCTTGGGATGAATTGAATTTCACGGGACCCTCATCTCCAGGCGATGGACGAGAACCCCTTATCGAAGTTAGAATCCCGACGTCAACCTCCCGGAGGAAGCCAGAACTGCACTCCTAAATTTAGTAGATCACGATTTGCCATGATGCGCAGAGCCGGATCCGTGATCCGGCAGTGATTCGAGCATCAAACCCGCCGGATTGCGAATCCGGCTGGACACATACTCTCGCAATCGTGATCTACTGAAATTTCATAACCCATGTTACGCACTTGCCAGCCAATAAGCCCTGAACGAGGCTGCCTGCGCTTCTGACTCAACCATGGACCATAAGACGAAAGGGCGAACATAGACCATAGACATCTTCGTCCTTCCGTCCACCTTCGTCTCGGTTCGTCCTTTCTCGGGAGCTTCCGGTGGTTGCATTGCGAATCAGCTTTGTCTGGGGCTGTGCGTAACGTCGGTTTATACGAACCGAATCTTTTCCGCAGAAAGAAACTACAAGTAAAATAACCTTATGAAAATCGCTGTTGTCTCTGACATCCACGCCAACCTGATCGCTTTACAGCGCGTATTCGTAGAAATCCAAAAAAAAGCTGCCGACGCCATTTGGTGCCTAGGCGACACGGTAGGATATGGGCCGTATCCACAAGAATGCGTTGATATCATTCGCTCACAAGCGCAAATTTGCCTGGCCGGTAATCACGATCTGGCAGTGTTAGGCAAGATCGATCTTGCCGCTTTCAATCCTATCGCCCGCGAAGCGATCCTTTGGCAGAGAAAACACCTTACGGACGAAAGCCTTGCCTGGTTGCAAAACCTGCCATCGCGCGTCGAAACAGCCGTAGCAACACTCGCCCACGCCAGCCCCCGACATCCCATCTGGGAATACATCGATAACGAAGAGGTGGCGGCAGAAAATTATGACGCCTTTAACACGCCCATTGGCCTCATCGGTCACAGTCATCTTGCTATGGGCTGGCAAATGCAGCGAAAAACAACACAGATCGAAACAGAACACATTGCCGAGACGCCAGGAACACCTATCACACTTAACCTGGTCTACAAATGGCTCTTGAACCCAGGAAGCGTAGGACAACCTCGCGATCACGATCCGCGAGCTTCCTTTGCCATGCTCGACACCGAAGCGTGGACATGGACATGGCATCGCGTGGAATACGATATCGAACGGGTGGAGCAAGACATCATGGCTGCAGGATTGCCAGAGGTGCTGGGAAGAAGACTGCATCTAGGCTGGTAGTCGTCAAAGGTGCTCAGTGGCGTGAATCGTCCGCTCATCCTGGCCTATCATCCCTGACATTGATAGGCGCCTTTCACTGCGATGGCGCCGATCAGGTTCGCACCACCACCTCCTTCCAATCAGCCACTAGCCTCCAAGAAATGCACGTGTATCCCCGCCGGGTCTTGCACCATCAATCCAAACTTCTCGACTTCGGGCCTGAATCCAGCGTTCCGCAAGCGCCCCTCCAGCGCATTTAGATCAGATACAGCAAACACAGGCCGCGTACCATGGGGTTGTTCGGGCGCCTTACACTGCCATCGGGTGGTTCGCAGCACCACGGCCACATTCTCTGCAGCCAGATGCACATGGGCGAAATAGGAAAGTCCCACCGGCAATCCCACCACATCCCGATAAAAATTGACGCTGGCAGTGATATCATGGGTGTATAGAGTCAATTCGATGACACTACGAAGGGTAACTTGCCTCTTTTGGGGCGCATCTTTGCGACGCTTGGTGCGCAGTGCCTTACGGTGGGCGATATCCCACTCACTCGGTTCGGTCTCTTGGGCCAATTCGAAGGGATTGCTATCGGGGTCCAGAAAAATGAGGAGATTCAGACCTGGAATCAGCTCCTCGAACACGACAGGGATGCCATGCGCCAGCAGATAGCCGCGAGCTTGGCCGAAATCATCGATGCCAAACACCGGCAGTGCGCCATGAGGCCCGCGCGTTCCGCAAAACCTCCCACCAGGCCATTGTTCCCAAAACACATCCCCTAACTCATATCGTAAATATCCCCCCTGCATGACTGGCTGCAAATGAAAATGCTGCGCCCAAAAACAGTGCGCAGCATTCACATCGCCGACATAGGTCTTCAATCCTGCCAGACGAGGTAAAGCTAACATTGCATCAAAACGATTCAATCCGCCCGGTAATGGGGCTTATCGGGTAAATCATACTCGCCCGGCTCGTGGTTGTCAGCCACATCCAATGCAGCCAGCAGCCCCTCGAAGTTATGGGCCAGGTCTGTTTCTAGCAGGATGGCCAACACCCGGTCTTCATGCAAAACGAACGCGGCATGGGTGCGGAAATTCTGTCCTTCCAGCCGTTTGATGGGCACGCCCACCTCGGCGGCAAAGGCGCCCATTTCATCACTCAGGAAAGGTCGGTCGTCCAGGCCCGCCAGATCACGCCACTGTTCCAGTTTGGAAACGCTGAGACCGCTAATGATGTAGAAATCGACCTTGCGCGCATCCAGCATGGATAGACGCGAAGCATAATCCATGCCCGGCGGCGGCAAAGGCATGGGATTGACAGGCGCAGGATTATAGATGCACACGCCCAGCGCACCGGGCTCCACCATGTCGATGGGTGAAAGCTCCACGCCCTCGGCGCTGGGCATGAGGATACGCGGCAAGAAGGAACCGACACTGATGCTCAGGCCGGGGATCTTGGGCGGGAGGGGGGGAAAGAAGGTTGAGAGCATAAGGATGTTTGGTATCGAGTATCGGCTATTAGATATTGGGTGGACTTACGCAATACCTGCTATCCAACATCCAGATATCTAATACCCGACAGGAAGAGTGTCGGTCGATGAGTTTGAGGAAAGATAAATGATTTATCAGGAATTCTATCGTCCTTGCCAGTGGGGACGGCGCTTCTCGATGAAGGCGGCCATACCTTCTTTTTGATCTTCAGTAGCGAAAAGCATCTGAAACGCCCGACGCTCATAGGCCAATCCTTCCGCCAGGCTAAGTTCGAAAGCCTTATTGACAGCCTCTTTGCCCAGACGTACAGCAACCGGCGCCTGGCGAGCCAGTTTCTTCGCCAGCTTCAGCGTCTCATCCAGGTATGATTCCACCGGATAGACATGGTTGATCAGACCAAACTGCCGGGCCTCCTCGGCCGAAAGCCGGCGATCCAGCAGCACCATCTCCATAGCCAGAGCCTTGCCCACCGCCCGGGTCAGGCGCTGAGTGCCGCCAAAGCCAGGAATAATGCCCAGATTAATCTCGGGCTGGCCGAATTGGGCGCTTTCGCTGGCTATGATCATATCACAAGCCATGGCCAATTCGAAGCCGCCGCCCAAGGCATAACCGCTCACCCCAGCGATGACGGGCTTTTTGATGTGATGGATGGTCTCCCACTTGCTGATGATGTCGTTCAGAAGCATGTCCGCGGCACTGGCCGTGGACATGGCTTTGATATCTGCTCCCGCGGCAAAGGCCCGCTCGTTGCCCGTAAGCACGATGGCTCCCACCTCGGGATCAGCATCGAAGGCCAGCAGCGCCTGCCCCAGCTCATCCATCAGCTCGGGGCTGAGCGCGTTCAGCGCCTTGGGGCGATTGAAACGCACCAATCCGACGCCGTCGATCTTTTCAACGATGATGTATTGGTAATCCATAGCGAAAACTCCTTGGGAGATGAATTGGTTGAGTGTTTCGAGATGTTTCGTATTTCGTGTTTGTGTGAGGAAGGAAGTTTACCTGTAACTATACAGGAAGCGCCCTCCACCCCTTTGCCACGAAGGCTCGAAGGTGACGAAGAGACGAAGATTTTTCATTTTCTTCCTTCGTGCCTTTGTGACCTTCGTGTTCTTCGTGGCTAGTTGCGTTTGTTTTAAAGAATACGCAACACGTTCTATGCCATATTTTTGCCGCCATCCACATGCCAGGCCACGCCCGTAACGTAACTGGCCGCGTCCGATGCCAGCCACAGGCACAAGGCCGCCACTTCTTCCGGCCGTCCCAGACGGCCCAACGGTATCTCAAGCCGCCAGCGGGCCATCTGCTCGG
>Ga0256914_1000912_pt1 | contig 28346 bp, 26 predicted proteins | sample HulkmetaG_FD_191571 | JGI IMG/M metagenome (GOLD analysis project Ga0256914, IMG submission 191571) | Hydrothermal chimney microbial communities from Main Endeavour vent field at the Juan de Fuca Ridge, Pacific Ocean - Hulk | ecosystem: Environmental > Aquatic > Marine > Hydrothermal vents ... | reverse complement strand
GAGGAGCTGAACCCGGTGGCCGTCGCCGGCGTGCCGCCCGACTACTTCAGCCCCACCGGCCAGCTCTGGGGCAACCCGCTCTACGACTGGGACGAGCTGCGCCGGCGCGGTTTCGACTGGTGGATCCGGCGCTTCCGCCACGCCCTGCGCCAGGCCGACCTGGTGCGCGTTGACCACTTTCGCGGCTTCGAGGCCTACTGGGCGGTTCCCGCCGGCGCGGCCACGGCCGAGCGGGGCAGCTGGCGCCAGGCGCCCGGGGCCGAGCTCTTCGAGCGGGTCAGGGAGGAGCTGGGGCGGGTGCCCGTCATCGCCGAGGACCTGGGGCTCATCACCCCGGAAGTGGAAGAGCTGCGCGACCGCTTCGGCCTTCCCGGCATGAAGGTGCTGCAGTTCGCGTTCACCGGCGAGGACAACCCCTTCCTGCCCCACAACTACCCGGAATCGGGCAACTGCGTCGTCTACACGGGCACCCACGACAACGACACCACCAAAGGCTGGTGCGAGACCGCCCCGGCGGCGGAGCTGGGGTTCATGCGCGACTACCTGAAAAGGTGGGGGATTGGCTTCGGTGGTTGCGAAGACGCGCCCTGGGCGCTAATCGAGCTGGCGCTGGCCAGCCGCTGCCGGCTGGCGGTCTTTCCGTTGCAGGACGTGCTGGGGCTGGGGAGCGAGGCGCGGATGAACTATCCGGCGCGGCCGGAGGGCAACTGGGCCTGGCGCTACCTCCCCGGGATGCTGGGAGAGGAGACGGCGGGCAGGCTGTCGGGGCTCGCGGAGCGCTACCGGCGGCTCAGACGCGGATGACCACCCGGGCGCCCTCGTCCATCAGGTGAATGGTGTCGATGAAGCGGACCACCCGGGTCTTGTGACCCATGGCGATGGTGTGGGTGCGGGCGCCGCCGCCGAAGAAGCGGACGCCCTCGAGAATGTCGCCGTCGGTGATGCCCGTGGCCGAGAAGACTATCTCGTCGCCGGGGGCCAGGTCTTCGGTCTTGTAGATTTTGTTTTCGTCGCCGCCCATCTCGTGCAGGCGTTTCCGCTGCTCCTCGTCTTCGGGCAGGAAGCGGGCCTGGATTTCGGCCCCCAGGCACTTGAGGGCCGCCGCCGCCAGCACCCCCTCGGGCGCGCCGCCGGAGCCCATGACCGCGTGGACGCCGGTGCCGCGGATGGCCGCGGCCAGCGCGGCGATTACGTCGCCGTCGCCGATCAGCTTGACCCGGGCGCCGGCCTCGCGGATCTCGCGAATCAGCCGCTCGTGGCGGGGCCGGTCGAGAACGACGATTACCAGGTCCTCGACGTGGCGCTGCATTGACATGGCGATTGCCTTGAGGTTGGCGGCCACCGGCCAGCTGAGGTCTACCTTGCCGGCGGCCGGCGGGGCGACGATCAGTTTCTCCATGTACATATCGGGGGCGTGGAAGAGGCCGCCCTTCTCGCTGATGGCGATCACCGTGACCGAGTTGGGGAGGCCCTTGGCGGTGATGTTGGTCCCCTCGACCGGGTCGACGGCGATGTCTACCTCGACGCCGCCCTTGCCGAGGCGCTCGCCGATGTAGAGCATCGGGGCCTCGTCCATCTCGCCCTCGCCGATAACCACCGTTCCGCTGATTTCCATCTTGTTAAGCTGCTCGCGCATCGCCTCGGTGCCCACCAGGTCGACGGCGTGCTTGTCGCCCTTGCCGGAAAGACGACTGGCCGCCAGAGCGGCCTGTTCGGTGACGCGGACTATCTCGAGTACGAGCTTGTTCTCAATGCTCATATCTCCAGACTAACAAAAGGTACGAGCCGATTGTGTTCACCTGCACACTCCCTAGCCAGGTTGGTGCCTTTCGTTGAGCACCCGTGCCAGGTCGTCGAGGCTCATTTCCTTCTCGGCCAGGGTCAGCATCAGGTGGAAGAGCAGGTCGCTGGCCTCCCAGGCCAGCTCGTCGGTTCCCGGGTTCTTGGCGGCGATGATCACCTCGCCGGCCTCCTCGCCGATTTTCTTGAGGACGCGGTCGAGGCCGGCGGCGTGCATGCGGGCGACGTAGGAGCCTTCGGGCATCTCCGCCAGGCGTTTCTGGATGGTGCGCCAGACCTGCTCGAGCACCCAGCCCAGCGGCGGCGCCGCCTCGGCGGTGACGGGGTTGTGGAAGCAGCTGCGCGCGCCGGTGTGGCAGGCGGGCCCGTGGGGGACGACCCGGTACAGCACGGCGTCGCCGTCGCAGTCGAGGCGCATCTCCACCAGGTCCTGGACGTTCCCCGAGGTCTCGCCCTTCTTCCAGAGCCTGCCGCGGCTGCGGGAGTAGAGGTGGGTCTGACCGGTCTTCAGGGTCAGCTCGAGGGCCTCGCGGTTCGCCCAGGCCAGCGTCAGCACCTCGCCGCTGGCGGCGTCCTGGATGATTACCGGCACCAGGCCACGTTCGTCGAACTTTACGTCGTTCAGGTTCATTGAATGTCCTCCCGCACGGGCACGCCCCTTGCGGCCAGGGCGCGTTTCAGCTCGGGGATGGGTATCTCGCCGAAGTGGAAGACGCTGGCGGCCAAAGCGGCGTCGGCGCCGGCCTTTTCGAAGACATCGAGAAAATGCTCCACCCGGCCGGCCCCGCCCGAGGCGATGACCGGAATACCCACCGCCGCGCCGACGGCCGCGGTCAGCTCCAGGTCGTAGCCGGCCTTGGTGCCGTCGGCGTCCATGCTGGTCAGCAAAATCTCGCCGGCCCCCAGCCGCTCGCCCTCGCGGGCCCAGGCGACCGCGTCGCGGCCGGTCGGCCGCCGTCCGCCGGATACGTAGACCTCCCAGCTCCCCTCGCCGCTGCGCTTGGCGTCGATGGCCAGCACCACCGCCTGCGAGCCGAAGTGATCGGCCAGCTCGCGGATCAGTTCGGGGCGGGCGACCGCCGCCGAGTTGACGCTCACCTTGTCGGCTCCGGCCAGCAACAGGGCGCGGGCGTCCTCGAGGCTGCGCACCCCGCCGCCGACGGTGAAGGGCATGAAGACCCGCTCGGCCACCTGGCGGACCATCTCCAGGACCAGCGGCCGGTTCTCGTGGGTGGCGGTGATGTCGAGGAAGACCAGCTCGTCGGCGCCGCTTTCGTCGTAGGCCACGGCGGCCTCCACCGGGTCGCCGGCGTCGACCAGGTTGACGAAGTTGACCCCCTTGACGACGCGGCCCTGGTGGACGTCGAGGCAGGGAATGATACGTCGGGCCAGCACGGAGCAAATTCTACCAGAGCCGCCGTGCTTCAGGCCGGTTTCCTGCTCAGCAAGCTGAGCACCTCGACGTGGTGTGTGTACGGGAAGAAGTCGTAAGGGCGCGCGAAATCGAGCCGCCAGCCGGCGTCCGCCAGCCGGCGCAGGTCGCGGGCCCAGGTGGCCGGATCGCAGGCGACGTAGACGATTTTGCGGGGCGCCAGCTCGACTATGGCCTCCAGCGTTTCGCGGCCGAGCCCCGCCCGCGGCGGGTCTACGGCCACCAGGTCGGCGGGGCCGAAGCGGGCCGCCTCGCGGGCGTCGGCGCGGGCGAAGCGGACGTTCTCCAGGCCCAGCCGCGCCGCGTCGGCCCGCCCCTTCTGGACGCTGCGCCTGTTCAGGTCGGTCACCGTTACCCGCTCGTAGCCCCGCGCCAGGAAGAAGCCGAGCACCCCGGAGCCGCCGTAGAGCTCGAGAGCGTGCCCGCCCCGGCCGGCCAGCTCCGCCGCCTCGGCGTAGAGCGCGGCCGCGGCCTGCGGGTTCACCTGGGCGAAGCTGACCACGTCTACCTGCACGTCCAGCCCGCCGTAGCGCTCAAGCAGCGTCTCCCGGCCCGCCAGGAAGCGCGTCGGCCCCCTGAAGCGCCCGCGCGGGTCGGCCGCGCCCCACCAGACGCCGGCGACGCCGGCGGCTACCAGCCCCTCGGCCGCCTTGCGGAAGTAGCGGGCCTTGCCGCCGATCAGGCCCAGCTGCACCTCGCCGGTGTGCAGGCTGGCCCGCATGGCGACCTCCTCCAGGCCGACCAGCGGCCAGGTGTTGAGCAGCTCCACGGCCCGTTGCAACGGCCCGGCCAGCAGCGGGTCGCGCTCTGCGCGCACGAGCTCGCCGGAGCCGGGGGAGCGGTAAGCCAGGCCGCCCAGCGGATGGAGCGCGAACTGGGCGGCGGTGCGGTAGCCCAGCGGGGCGGGGGAGGGGCGGATGGGGTGCAACTGCGCCTCCAGCCGCGCCACCCGCGCGAGCGACTCGCGCACGAACCCCTCCTTCACGGGCAGCTGGGCCTCGTAGCGCAGGGGCAGGTCGGCCCCCGGCGGCAGACCCGGGTCGTAGCGGTCGGGTGAGGGGCTGAGCACCTCCAGCACCTCGCCGACGAAGTGATTTTTCTTGCGCTCTATGCGGGCGCGTACCCGTTCGCCTGGCAGGCCGCCGCGCAGCAGCACCACGCCGCCGCTGGTGCGGGCCAGCGCCATTCCACCGGGCACGAGCTTTTCTATGGTCAATTCAGAAACCATTACGTTTCACCACGCGTCCTTGCGCCCCGGAAACGAGCGCGTATAATCGTAACATGCGTAACGGAGGTATGAATATGAAAAGACTGTTCTGGATAGGCGCTTTGATTTTGGTACTAGGCTCCCTCTCCCTGGCCCAGCAGTTCCGCACCTTCCCGGAGATAAAGGCCAGCGGCAAGATATTGATCGGCACCGAGGGCGCCTTCCCGCCCTTCAACTACTTCGACGACCAGAACCACCTCAAGGGCTTTGACATCGACATCGGCAACGCCATCGCGAAGCAGCTCGGCCTCGAGCCCGAGTGGAAGGCCCACGCCTGGGACACGATGCTCATCGCCCTCAACCAGGGCCGCTTCGACTTCGTCATCGCCTCCCACACCATCACCGAGGAGCGGGCCAAGGCGGTCGACTTTACCAAGCCCTACTACTGCACCGGTAACGTAATCGTCTCCCGGCCCGGCGGTCCCCAGACCCCCGAGGAGCTGAAGGGCAAGGTAATCGGCGCCCAGCTGGGCACCACCTTCGAAGAGTTCGCCAAGCAGTTCAACCCCAAGCAGATCAAGACCTACCAAACCAACCCCGACGCTGTTCAGGACCTGATGATGGGCCGTATCGACGCCTGGATTACCGACCAGTTCACCGCTCTTGAGGCCGTCAAGTCGCGCGATCTCGACCTGCAAATCTCCGGCCTGCTCAACACCGAGCAGATCGGCATGGCCGTCGCCAAGGGCAACAGCCTGCTGCTCGCCGCTCTCAACCAGGCCCTCGACGAGATTCAGTCCAACGGCGTTTACGAACAGATCTCGAAGAAGTGGTTCGGCAAGGACATCCGCTGTAAGTAACCAACCCCAAAGCGCCCGGGGGCCGGCCGGCCCCCGGGCTTGCTAGCGCACGGAGGCGGGAATGAGGTTATACAAGTACCTTGGCTGGACGGTGCTGCTGATAGCGGCGGCCGCCCTTGGCTATTACGTTTTCTTCGCCGGTATCGAGGCCTTGCTCAGGTGGTACTTCCTGCTGACCAACTTTACCGCCAGCAAGGTTCCCAACTTCGCCCATAACCTGCGCTCGGGGGCGGAGATTACCATCAAGCTGACCGTTATCAGCTCGCTGACCGGCCTGGTCCTCGGCCTCATCGCCGGCATCTCCCGCCTCTCCAAGAACCCGCTGGCCCGCCTGCCGGCGCAGTTTTACATCTGGGTCATCCGCGGCACCCCGCTTCTGGTGCAGATCCTCTTCGCGTATAACGCCCTGCCCTTCCTGATAGAGCCGCTGTGGAAGTACCTCGAGCCGCTGGGGCTGCCGCCCGTGCAGGACGTCCTGACCCCGTACTGGGCGGCCTTCATCGCCCTGAGCGTCAACGTCGGGGCCTACAACGCCGAGGTGGTCAGGGCGGGCATCCAGGCGATCCCCAAAGGGCAGTGGGAGGCGGCCATGTCGGTCGGGATGACCCCCTTTCAGGTGATGCGCTTCATCATCGTCCCCCAGGCCATCAAGATAGTCGTTCCGCCGCTGGTCAACAACGTCATCGCCCTGCTCAAGGACAGCTCGCTGGCCTCGGTTATCACCCTGCTGGAGCTGGTCCACCAGGGACAGCGGATGATTTCGATTACCTTCCGGCCGGTCGAGGTCTACGTGGCGGTCGCGGCCATCTACCTGATTCTGACCACCGTCCTGACCTTTTTTACCGACTGGCTCGAGCGCGAGATGGCCAGGCGGGGGGCGGCCGCGTGATGCATATTCTTGACATGAAACTCGCATTAATGCAGAATGCGGGGGCACATTGCTAAGGAGGAGAAATCTTATGAAGAAACTGCTCGTACTACTGGCACTCCTGTCGCTGGGCGCTCTGGGCTTTGCCCAGCAGTCGCGCCTGGACGTGGTCAAGCAGCGCGGCAAGCTTATCTGCGGCGTTAACGGCGGCGCTCCGGGCTTCGGCTACATCAACGAGAAGACCGGCACCTACGAGGGCTTCGACGTCGACTTCTGCAAGGCCGTCGCCGCGGCCATCTTCGACGATCCGAGCAAGGTCGAGTACGTCGCCCTGACCGCCAAGGTCCGCTTCAACGCCATCCAGACCGGCAAGGTGGACGTGGTCTTCCGCAACACCACCATCACCACCAGCCGCGACGGCTCGGTGGGTGTCGACTTCCTGCCGGTCAACTTCTACGACGGCCAGGGCGTCATGGTCCGCAAGGACCTGGGGGTCAACTCGGTCTTCGACCTCAAGGGCGCCACCGTCTGCACGAACCAGGGCACCACCACCGAGAAGAACTGGACCGACCTCGACCGGGCCCACAAGCTCGGCACCAAGCTGATTACCTTCGAAGACTTCAGCCGTTCCTTCGACGGCCTGCTCTCCGGGCGTTGCGACGCCATTACCACCGATAAGTCGGGGCTCGTCGGCTGGAAGGCCAAGGCCCCCAACCCCGACGACCTGGTAATCCTCCCCGAAACGCTCTCCAAGGAGCCGCTGGCCGGCTTCACGTTCCAGAACGACAGCAAGTGGCGCGACGCCCTTACCTGGATCGTCTACGCCACCTTCCAGGCCGAGGAGTTCGGCATCACCCAGGACAACCTGGACGAGATGATGAAGAGCGACAACCCGGGCATCCGCCGCTTCCTCGGCCTCGAGGGCACGCTGGGCGATGGCCTGGGCCTCAGCAACGACTTTGCCGCGCGGGTAATCAAGCACGTGGGCAACTACGGCGAGATTTACGACCGCCACCTGGGCCCCAACAGCCCCTTCTACATTCCCCGCGAGGGCAGCCTCAACGCCGCGTACACCGACGGTGGCCTCATCTACTCGCCGCCATTCCGTTAAGCAAGCGTGACCGGGCGGCCCCTGCGGGGGCCGCTCCCTTAGAGGGGAGCCAATGAAGGAAGCGCGCGCCGCAGTTCCTTTTTGGAAAGACGAACGAAAACTGGGGATGCTCTTCCAGGCCCTGCTCCTGCTGACCGTGGTCCTGGTGCTGCTCTTCTTGAGCTACACCGCCTACAGGGGCATGCGTTCCCGGGGGCTTGAGTTCAGCTTCGCCTTCTTGTTTGAAGAGTCGGGTTTTTTGATTAGCGAGGGCGTGACCCTGGCCAACGACGGCGGCCACTGGCTGTTCCGGGCCTTCCAGCCCTCCGACGCCAACTGGCAGGTGCTGCTCGCCGGGTTCATCAACACCCTGCGCGTCTCCGTGACGGGGATCGTGCTGACGACCATCCTGGGCGTGCTGGTGGGCGTGGGGCGGCTTTCCAGCAACTGGCTGGTGAACCGCCTTTCCTTTGCCTACGTCGAGTTCGTCCGCAACACGCCCCTGCTCGTGCAGATGATTTTCTGGTACCTGGCCGTCTTCAACAAGCTGCCGCCGCTGCGCCAGGCGAGCGAGTGGTACGGCTTCATCCTCAGCAACAAGGGCATGGCGGTGCCCTGGATAGCCACCACGCCGGCCTGGTCGCAGTTCGGCCCCTACTTTTACTGGGGCCTCTACCTGTGGCTGGGGCTCTGGCTCATCCGCCCGCTCTGGCGGCCGCCCCGCTGGCTCTACTGGGCGGCGCCGCTCGGCGTCTGGGCGGTGGGGCTCGCTCTGGTCAGACAGCTGCCGGTGACCGTCTCCACGCCCGTCAAGAAGGGCTTTCGCGTCGAGGGCGGGGCGCTGCTCTCGCCCGAGTTCAGCGCGGTGCTGCTGGCGCTGACCATCTACACGGCCTCGTACATCGCCGAGATAGTCCGCGGGGCGATCCAGTCGCTACCGAAAGGCCAGTGGGAGGCGGCCTCGAGCCTCGGGCTCAGCTACGGCCAGACGCTGCGCCTGATCATCCTGCCGCAGGCGCTGCGCATCATCGTGCCGCCGCTCGGCAATCAGTACCTCAACCTCACCAAGAACTCCTCGCTGGCCATAGCCGTCGGCTTCCCCGAGCTCTTCAACGTCTACGGCACGCTGGCCAACCAGACGGGGCGCAGCCTCGAGGGCATCCTGATAGTCATGGCCGTCTACCTTTCCATCAGTCTCTCGATTAGCGCCTTCATCAACTGGTACAACACGCGGGTGGCGCTCGTGGGGGTGGCGCGATGAAAGCTCTCGTCTGGCTGCGCGAAAACCTCTTCAACAGCTTCTTCAACTCGGTGCTGACGCTAGTGACGCTCGCCCTGCTCTACTTCTCGCTGCGGGGCATCCTCGTCTGGGCGCTGACCGAGGCCAGGTGGAGCGTGGTCCCCGACAACATGCGCCTGCTGATGGTGGGGCCCTTCCCGCCCGATCAGGTCTGGCGCGTCTGGGCCATGCTGGTGCTGACGCTGCTGGTGGCCGGCCTGGTCTACGGCCGCCTGACCGGCGGCCGGCCGCCGCTGTGGATGTGGCTCGGGGCGCTTCTGGTCTACGCCCTCATCTGGCCGGTAGTTTTTCCCTCGACCCGCTTCTGGCTGGCGCTGGCGCTGCTGGCGCTCCCCGCCGGCATCCTCGCCGGCCCCTACCTGCCGCGCAGATGGCTGGCCCCGCTGGCCGCTGTCGCGCTGGTGGTCATTCTGGCGCTGCCTACCGCGGTCAACCCCAACCAGTGGGGCGGTTTCTTCCTGACGGTACTGATTACCATCGGGGTCAGCCTGATGGCGTTTCCCTTCGGGCTGCTGCTGGCGCTCGGCCGCACCGGCAAGCTGCCGGTATTCAGGACGCTGGCCATCCTCTACATCGAGCTGATCCGCGGCGTTCCCCTGGTGACCGTCCTCTTCCTCTCCTGGATTATGGTGCCGCTCTTCGTGCCCGAGCAGTGGCGGCTTCCCGACCTCATCTCGGTCAGTATCGGCTTTTCGATGTTCGCGGCCGCCTACCTGGCCGAGTACGTGCGCGGCGGCATCCAGGGCGTGCCCAAGGGCCAGTACGAGGCCGCCTGGGCGCTCGGGCTTTCGGGCTCGCAGTCGGCCCGCTACATAATCCTGCCGCAGGCCATCCGCGCGGTCATTCCGGCGCTGATCGGCCAGGAGATAGCCATCTTCAAGGACACCTCGCTGGTCTACATACTCGGCCTCTTCGACCTGCTCTACATGGCGCTGACGGTGACCAAGAACCCCAGGTACCTGGGAACCGACCGCGAGGTCCTGCTGTTCGTGATGTTCGTCTACTTCGTCGGCGCGGCCCTGATGTCGTACGCCAGCCGCCGCCTCGAGCGGGCCATGGGGCTGGGAACGCGGTAAGCTGGAGGAACGCATGGAACCTATCATCCACATGGAAAACGTCAACAAGTGGTTTGGCGCCCTGCACGTCCTGAAAGACATCAACCTCGACGTCGCCAAGGGGGAAGTGGTCGTCGTCATCGGCCCCTCGGGCTCCGGCAAGAGCACGCTGATCCGCACCATCAACCGCCTCGAGGAGATCCAGAAGGGCCGGATAGTCGTCGACGGCATCGAGCTCAACCGCGACGTCCGCAACATCGACGCGGTGCGCAAGGAAGTGGGCATGGTCTTCCAGAGCTTCAACCTCTTTCCGCACATGACCGTGCTCGAAAACATCACCCTGGCGCCCCGGATAGTCCGCAAGTGGCCCCGGGAGAAGGCCGAGCAGATAGCCATGGAGCTGCTCGAGCGGGTAGACATCGCCGACCAGGCCGAAAAGTACCCGGCCCAGCTCTCGGGCGGCCAGCAGCAGCGCGTCGCCATCGCCCGGGCGCTGGCCATGCAGCCCAAGATCATGCTCTTCGACGAGCCCACCAGCGCCCTCGACCCGGAGATGGTCGGCGAGGTGCTCGACGCCATGAAGGAGCTGGCGAAGAGCGGCATGACCATGCTGGTAGTCACCCACGAGATGGGCTTCGCCCGCGAGGTGGCCGACCGGGTCATCTTCATGGACATGGGCGAGATAATCGAAGAAGGCGAGCCCGACCAGGTCTTCTCCAACCCCCAACACGAGCGTACCCAGGCCTTCCTGGCGCGGATCATCCACTGAGGCGGAGATGCGGCGAGCCTATCTGCTGTTGCTGGCCCTCAACGCCGCCGCGGTAGCGCTCGCCGCCGTCACCGCCGCCCTGCTGACGCCGCCGCGCGGCTGGCCGGCCTGGGTGCCGGTCGCCTGGTGGGCCGGAGCGGCGCTCCTCAGCGGCGTCGTCTGGTTCTGGCGGTGGCTGCTCGGCCGCCGGCAGGGCGAGGAGGCCGAGAACGAACGGCGGGTGGCGGCGCTCAGCCTGGCCTCGCTCCCGCTGCTCTGGTCGCTTTTTGCGGTAATAGCTTTCTGGACGGGCTACCCGCGCCACGCCGCCGCCTTTCTGGCGGTGGGGTTAGGCTTCGCCGCGGTGGGTTACGCGCTGCAGCCAGGCGAGTAACCCTCTTTGGCGGCCGAGGAGCGCCCTTATCTCCTCCAGCGCCGCCTCGGTCCGCGCCACGCCCAGCTCGTAAACCTGCCGCGCCTGGCTGTAGTCGAAGGTGTCGATCTGTTCCTCGGGCACCAGCGAAAGCGCGTAGTCGCAGCGCTCCAGCGCCAGCTCCTTCAGCCGCCTGATCGAGGCCTCGCTGGCCATCAGCATCACCTCGAAGGAGTTGCGGGGTTTGTGCAGGCGTACCGGGTTGGAAACGTCCACGCCGACCACCGGCCCGTCGCCCAGACGGCGGGCGGCGGTCTCCGGCACCTTCTCGACTATGTCGCCGTCTACGAGCAGCCGGCCGCCCCAGGGTACCGGCGGGAAGACGCCGGGGATGGCGCTGGAGGCCAGAAGGCCGTCCACGAGCGGCCCCTCTCGCAGGACCACCACCTCGCCGGTGTTCAGGTCGGCGGCGTTGAAGGCCAGGGGTACCGGCGTTTCTTCTATCCGCACGTCGCCGAAGTATTCCAAAAGCCCCTCACGCAACCTCTGGGCGTCGTCAATCGCCGGGTCGCGCAACGCCCGGAAGAGGCGCACCTGGACCTTGGCCAGGTGGAGCAGCCGGTTGCCGCCCTGCATGAAGAGGCCGGCCAGCTTGCGGTCGATGACGTGGTTCAAAAGCGGTTCGACCTCCAGCGGCAGCCCCAGCGCGTAGGACGCCGCGGCGTAGGCGCCGGCCGAGCTGCCGGCGACGCCGGCGATGGGCAGGCCGGCGTCGCGCAGCACCCGCAAGGCGCCCAGGTGGGCGAAGCCGCGCACGCCGCCGCCGCTGAGGGCCAGAATCAGGCCGCGCTTTTTTCCCTGTCCGCCGAGAGAAGCCATATGCCTAGCAAAATCACCCCAATCGGAAAGGCCCACCTGACCGCGGCCACCAGCAGGCCGATGACGATCGCCACCAGCGCGATCACCCAGCCAACGCTGAGGAGAACGGCGCCCAGCACCAGCACGGCCGCCAGGGCGACCAGGGTCAGAGCGAGCGTCAGAATCGGCCCCAGCAGCGGCCACAGTAGAACGACTCCAACTATAAGCAAAATCCAGCCAATTATCTTCACGACTACCATTCTAATCGCCATTTCCCTCTCACCGCCCCTTAAGCACGTAAGGTTAGGATGGGCGACAATGGAAACGGTCCTGTCCGAAGAGGTGCAGCAAGCACAAAAGGCGCGGCTGGTGGCCGAGGGGCTGCGCAAGCGCTACGGACGCCGCGACGTGGTCCGCGGCGTCGACCTGGTCCTCGGCCGCGGCGAGATAGTCGCGCTGTTCGGCCCCAACGGCGCCGGTAAGACGACTACCTTTTACATGCTGGTCGGTTTCGTGCGCGCCAACGGCGGCCGCATCCGCCTGCGCGGGCGCGACGTCAGCCGCCTGCCCATGCACCGCCGCGCCCGGCTGGGGCTGGGCTACCTGCCGCAGGAACCCTCCGCGTTCCGGCGGATGACGGTGCTGGAGAACCTGCTGGCGATTCTCGAGTACCAGCCGCTTCCCAAAAAGGAGCGTCTGGACACCGCCCTGAGCCTGCTCGAGGAGTTCCACATAGCCCACCTCAAAGACAAATACGCCTACACGCTCTCCGGCGGCGAGCGTCGCCGGCTGGAAATCGCCCGGGCGCTGACCACCAACCCCGACTTCATCCTCCTCGACGAGCCCTTTACCGGCGTCGACCCCAAGAACGTGGTTGACATCCAGACCCTCATCCAGGAGCTCCGCGTCAAGCGCGGCCTGGGGGTCTTCATTACCGACCACTCGGTCCGCGAGACCCTGGCCATTACCGACCGGGTCTACCTCATGTACGACGGCCAGGTGGTCTTCCACGGCAGCCCGGAGGAGTTCGCCCGCGACACCGGCGCCCGCAACTACTACCTGGGCGAAGACTTCGAGCTTTAAACCAGGAATATGAGCCTCTGGACGCTGATCGTCGGTCTTGTTCTGCTCGCCGCGCTGGTCGCGTACGTCGGCGACATGGTCGGCCGGCGCGTCGGCCGCCGCCACTGGCGCGTCTTCGGTCTGCGTCCGCGGGCGACGGCGCTGCTGATTGCGGTCCTGACCGGCGTGCTGATCGCCCTGATGGCCATCGCCGCCTTCTTCCTGCTCGACACCGACGCCCGCAAGACGATTCTCGAGGCTGAAAAGGTGCGCGAGGAGCGCAACCAGCTGCGGGCCGAGGTCGAACGGCTGGGCGGGCACGTCCAGGAGCTGGAGGCCCGGGCCGCCCGCGCTTTGGGCAAGACCGAGCAGCTGGAGCGCGAGCTTTCGGCCAAGGCCGAGGCGCTCAAGCTGGCCGAGGCCGAGATAGGCCGCTTGCAGGGGGAGAAGGAGCAGCTCCAGCAGGACATTGAAGACACCCGCAAGGCCCTCGAGGAGCGCGAGGTGGAGCTCAGCCGGGTACGGGCCGAGGTGGAGAGCATCAAGGCCGAGCGCGACTCGCTGGAGCAGGAGTTCGACGTTCTCCAGGAGAACCAGGTCAGTCTGCTGAAGGAGCTGGAGCAGCTCAAGCAGACCGAGCTGGACGCGCTGGCGCGGGCCGAGGAGGCCCAGCGCAAGGCCAGGGAGGCCACCGCCGCCCTTGAGCAGGCGCAGGCGCGGGTGCGAGCCATCCAGCGCGAAATCGACTCGCTGGAAAAGGAAAAACAGCAATTGCTGGGCGATATCGCCACCCTCGACGCCGAGCGCAAGGCCCTGGAAGACCAGAAGCGGCAGCTACAGACCACCAACCGCAGCCTGCAGGACGAACTGGCGGCCGCCAAGCTCGAGATCTTCAACCTCAAGCAAGACCTGCTCAAGCTGAGCCAGGAACGCAACGCCATGGAGCAGGGGCTGGAGGTGCTCAGCCGCCAGCTCAGCCAGACCCTCAAAGATACCGTCCTGGCCGAGGTGGTCTGGCGGCAGGGCTCGCCGGAGACGGCGCTGGAGAGGACCGTTCACGAAGCCGAGATGCAGGCCCGCGCCGAGGGTTTCCGCGGGGCGCTGGTGCCCGAGGGGCTGCCCACCAGCGAGTGGCGGCCGCCCGGAATCATCCAGGCCCGCGCCGAGGGGGTTTCGCTCGACGGCAAGGTGCTCTTGCAGATCCGCTACGTCCCGCGGGAGCGCCGCTTCGCTATCGGCCAGGTAATCGCCCTGCGCGAGCTACCGCCGCCGCGCTATCAGCCGGAGCGGACCCGCCGGGCGCTGGAGGATTTGCGCGAGGCCGCCTATGAGCGCCTGCTCAAGGCCGGCGTCCTGCCCGAGAAGGTTTCGCAAAGCGGCCTCAGCGGTGTCGCCCTGGCCGACTTCCAGGCCCTGATCAGCGACGAGACCAGCAACGTCGTCGCCGCCGTGGTCGCCGCCGACGACATCTGGACCACGGAGACCCCGCAGCTCGTCTACCAGGTTCTCTACGTGCCGTAGCGGGCCAGCAGCCGGGCGGCGGCCAGGTCGAATGCGGCCGCGCCGACGCTCTTGAAGACTACCGGCCGGTCGCGCGGGGGCTCGTCCAGCGCCCGCGCCAGCGGCACCACCTTTTCCCAGTCGACACCGGCCTGAATCAGGTCGCCGGCCTCGGCGCGGGCGCCCGCCAGGGTGTCGACAACGATGACGCTGCGCCCCAGCAGCGCCGGCGGCAGCTCGGCCATCTGCGGGGTGTAAGCGCCGACGGCGATTACGCAGGCGTCGCCCCTGACCCCTTCGGGCACCACCGGCGTGCGGCTGCTGGTGGCGCTGATAACGCAGTCGGCCTCTTCGATCACCCGCTCCGGGTGAGGCACCGTCTGCGCCGCCGCCCCCCGCTCGCGCAGCGAGTTCGCCAGGGTGGCGGCCCGCGAGAGGGTGCGGTTGTAGAGGTAGAAGCGTTCCGGCCGCGCCAGCTCGGCGAACGCCTCGGCGTGGGCCCGCGCCTGCCGGCCCGCCCCGATTATCAGCAGGTTTTCTACCGGTTCGGGGTGCAGGGTGCGGGCGGCCAGCAGCGAGAGGGCGGCGGTCCGCCTGGCGGTGACCACCTCGCCGTCGGCGATGAACAGGCTGGCGCCGGTTTGCGGGTCGAAGGCCAGCAGTTCGGCCCGCGAGGTGGGCAGGCCGCGCCCGGCGTTTTGCGGGTGGATGCTGATGCGCTTGACTACGGCCAGGTCGTCGCTCCAGGCGGGCATCAGCAGCAGGCGGCCGCCGGCGGGCAGCTCGTGCTGGCTGCGCAGCGGCTCGCTGAGCCGGCCGGTGGCGACCTGGCGCAGGGCGGTGGCTACCTCCTCGACCAGCTCGGGGTAGGGGAGGGCGGCGGCGGTGGTTCTGGCGTCGAATATTTTCATAAGCTCTCCAGAAAGGCGTCGAGGGCCAGCAGGTAGTCGTTGAGCAGCGACAGGGTTTGGAAAACGTCGGCCGTCTCCAGCGAGTGATCGGCTTCGGGCAGCACCAGCAGGTGCCTGCCCGGGCGTTCCAGCCTGGCGAGCAGCTCCGGCGGGGTGGCCGGGTCGGCCGCGCCGGCGACCAGCAGCTCGGGGCTCTTGCTGGCGGCGATGGCCGAGGCGACGGCGTCGCTGGCAAGCAGCGGGGTCAGCCAGACCCTGGCCAGCCGGTAAAAGGCCGGGCTGGCGCCGCTCAGGTGGGCCATGGCCAGCGTTCCCAGCGACTTGCCCAGGGCCAGTTCCGCCCTGCCCTGCTCGCGCGCCCAGTTCCAGAACAGCCCGGCCTCGCTGGCGATCCACTCGAAGCGCCCGGCCTCGCTGGCGTCGGCGAAGGCGGGCGTGTCGTACTCGTACCAGACCGAGGCGACCGCCCAGCCCCGGCTCAGTAGCAGTTTGCGCGAGTAGTACAGCAGCGGGGCGGCAGGCGGGTAGCGCAGACCGGGGAAGACCAGCGCCAGCCGTCCGCCGGCGGCGCCCTCGAGGCTCACCCGCAGCTCGCGCCCGCCGTAGCCGGGTATCTTGCGGACCTCCACGCCACTCATTCTAGTAAAAAGCCGCCCGCCGGCCGGCGGGCGGACGGGCGGCGGGGTTCAGTCGAGAAAATCGCGGAGCTTGCGGGTTCGCGACTCGTGGTACTTCAGCTTGCGCAGCGCCTTGTTTTCAATCTGGCGGATGCGTTCGCGGGTGACGCCGAAGTACGCGCCCACCTCTTCCAGGGTGTGCTCGCGGCCGTCGATCAGCCCCTTGCGCAGCTTGAGGACCATCGCCTCGCGCTCGCTGAGCTTGCCGAGGGCCTTTTCCAGCTCTTCGGAGAGGAGGCTCTGGGCGGCCGAGTCGACCGGGCTGACCAGGTGTTCATCGGGGATGAAGTCGCCGTAGAAGGAGTCTTTCTCGTCGCCGATGGGCGTTTCCAGACTTACCGGCTCCTGGGCGATTTTGAAGGTCTCCTCGACCTTCTTGGCGTCCCAGCCCGGGCCCATGGCGTCGGCGATTTCGGCGTAGGTGGCCTCGCGGCCCAGCTCCTGCTGGAGCTGGCGGGCGGTGCGGGTGAGCTTGTTGATGGTTTCCACCATGTGCACCGGGATGCGGATGGTGCGGGCCTGGTCGGCGATGGCCCGGTTGATGGCCTGGCGAATCCACCAGGTGGCGTACGTCGAAAACTTGTAGCGCCGCTTGTACTCGAACTTTTCGACGGCGCGGATCAGCCCCTGGTTGCCCTCTTGAATCAGGTCGAGGAAGGAAAGGCCGCGACCGGTGTACTTCTTGGCGATCGAGACCACCAGGCGCAGGTTGGCCTCTATCAGGTGCTGGCGGGCTATCTCGCCGTCGCGGGCGATGTGCAGGTAGCGCTTTTGCGGCTTGGGCAGGGCGCGCAGCCGGGCGTCGACCGCCTGGATGGTGTCTTCGTCCACGCGCTCGGCCTCGTAGCCGGGGATGTGGGGAACGCGGCCACCGTGGCGCACCTGGGCGCGGATGACCTTTTTGATCAGCTCGGCCTCGAGGCCGGTGAACTCGGCCAGTTTTTCGATGGCCGCCTCGCCCTCCTCGACGCGGCGGGCCAGGTCGATCTCTTCTTCCAGCGTCAGCAGCGGCACCTGGCCGATTTCGTGCAGGTACTGGCGCACCGGGTCGGAGGTGGAGACCCGGGTGGTGATGGTGACGCTTTCTTCCTTTGCGGGGGCGGCTTCGGGTTTTTCGTCGTCCTCTACCAGCCCGCCCTCGGCAAGCTCCTCGTCTACGACTTCGTCTACCACTTCGTCTTCCGACCCGGCCACTTCGGTGACGGCGGCTTCGTCTTCGAGCAGCCCGGCCTCGGGCAGCTCCTCGTCCGCCGGTACGGTGGCCTCGCCGCCCTCGCTGGCGGGCGCGGTTTTGCCGGAGCCGGTTTTGCCCGACTTGGCTTTTTTAGCGGTAGCCGGCTTTTTCGCCTTTCCGCCAGACTTGGCGGCGGTTTTCTTCTTGCCGGTGCTCCCGGTCGCGGCGCCGTCCGCGTCCGCCGGCTCGCTCCCGCTGGCGGCGGTTTTGCTAGCGGTTTTGGACTTCGTTTTTTTCTTGCCGGCCGGCTTCTCCGCGGCTTTTGCGGCGCCGGCCTTTTTGCTCCCTGTCCCGGCTGCCGATTTCGCCTTCTTGGCCGGAGCGGCTGGCTTCTCGTCGCCGGCCTTCGTTCCGGCGGCGGTCTTTTTGGCCGGCGCCTTCTTCGCGCTGGCCTTGGCGCCCTTTCCGGCAGAGGGTTTTGCTTTCGTGGCGGCCTTCTTCTGGCCGCCGCCGGCCGGCTTTGCGTCTTCGGGCGCGGCCGGGGCTTCGGCCCCGGTCTGGGCGGCTGTCTTGGCGGCGGTTTTGGTTTTTCTGGCGGTCTTCTTGCCGGCGGGCTTTTTCTCGGGGGCGTCTTCCAGCGCCGCTACGGCCTTGTCTTCTTTCTTCTTGCTCAAACGGGTCACCTCCGAAAGCGCGACGTGGGCGGACGGCTAGGGCTTGGTTGACATCAAGACCTTGTAGCGTCCGGAGTGGAGCTCGCGGACGTTGCCAAAGCGGTCCTGCATCCAGCGTTCGTATTTTAGGAACGGGTTGGCCACCAGGTAGAACCGACCTCCAGGTCGTAAATGGGCGTGTGCTGCGGCCACGAAAGCCTCTGTTACGTGCAAAACAACGCGACCCCCAACGTGAAACGGGGGGTTCGATACGACTATATCAAAAAAGCTGCCCTCTGGCAACGCCTCGTCAACGTCGGAGTGGTGAATGCCGGCTGCGACGCCGGCCCGGGCGAAGCTTTCGCGGGCGCTGGCCACCGCCGCCAGGCTCTGCTCGAGCAGGGTCACGCGGGCGCCCTCGAGCGCCAGCGGCAGCGAGAGCGCGCCGTAGCCGGCTCCCAGGTCGAGCACCTCCAGGCCGGCTACCTCCTCGGGCAGGCGCTCGAGCAGCAAGCGGCTGGCCGGGTCCACCCCATCGGCCGAGAAGACGCCGGGCAGCACGAAGAAGCGCAGCCGCCGCCCCCGCAGCCGGGCCTCGATGGTCGCGAACCCGGCCTCCGGCCTGGCCGCCGGGCGCAGCTTGGTGAGCGCGGCCACCCGGAACTCGCGGCGGCGGGCGACGACGCCCCCCTCGCCCAGAAGCTCGCGGGCCCAGCCCAGGTAGCGGTCGAAGCCGGCCTTGCGACTGCCCGCCAGCCAGAGGACGCCGCCCTCCTCGAGAGCGTGGGCGGCCGCCTGTAGCTGCTGGCGGACCCAGAGATTGCCGCGTTCGGCTCCCGGCACCAGCGCTGCCGTGGCGAAGCCTCTCTCTTCCAGCTCCCAGGGGAGCAGACAGCGGGCTCGCATCTTCGCGCAGGCGGCGGCGGTGGAGGCGAGGGCCCGGCAGGAGGCGCGCCGCTCCTCGAGGGCGAGGACCTCCGCCCCCCGCGAGGCCAGCGCCAGGGAGACCAGGCCGACGCCGGCGCTCAGGTCGAGCGCCGGACCGTCGCCTTCCGCTATGTCGGCCAGCAGCCGGTAGGCCTCCTCCAGGCCGGCCGCCCCCGGCTTGCCGTAAAGGGCGCCGCGGGGAGCGGGTAGTTTTTGCAGGGCGTGGTACTCGGCCAGTTCCACGGGTTTTACATGCTACCACCGCGGCGGCTAGACTGGGCGGGATGGTGGTTCTGGGGATCGAGACCAGCTGCGACGACACCGGTGTCGGCATCGTCGCCGACGGGCGCATCCTGGCCAATGAGGTGGCCTCGCAGACGCTCTTGCACGCCCGTTACGGCGGGGTGGTGCCGGAGCTGGCCAGCCGCGAGCACGCCGCCGCCCTCGACGAGCTGGTCGGCCGGGCGCTGGCGGGGGCGGGGCTGCGCGCCGCCGATCTCGACCTGATAGCCGCTACCCGCGGCCCGGGCCTGATAGGCCCGCTGCTCGTCGGCCTGACCTACGCCAAGGGGCTGGCCTGGGGGTTGCAAAAGCCCTTCGTAGGGGTCCACCACCTCGAGGGCCACATCCACGGAGCGCTCGCCGGCGGCGGGGCCGAGCCTCCTTTCCTGGTGCTCATCGCCTCCGGCGGCCACACCCACCTCTACGACGTACCGGCCTGGGGAGACTACCGACTCCTGGGGGCCACCCGCGACGACGCGGCCGGCGAGGCCTTCGACAAGGTCGCCCGCACCCTGGGCCTGGGCTACCCGGGCGGGCCGGAGATAGAGCGCCTGGCCGCCGCCGGTGACGACCGCGCCGTGCCCTTCAGCGTGCCGATGAAGGGGCGGGCCGGCTACGACTTCAGCTTTTCCGGTTTGAAGACCGCCGCGGTCCGCTTCGCCAGCGAGGGCTACGCCCCCGCCGACATCGCCGCCTCCTTCCAGCGGGTGGTGGTCGCCTCGCTGGTCGGCACCCTCGAGCGCGCCGCCGCCGACCTGGGCAGGCGGCGGGTGGTGGTGGCCGGCGGGGTGGCGGCCAACCGGCTTTTGCGCCGGGAGCTGGCGGCCAGCGGTCTGGAGGTCTATCTGCCGCCGCTGCAGCTGACCTCCGACAACGGCGCGATGATCGCACTGGCCGCCGCCCGCCGCTGGGAACGCGAGCCGCGGGCCGACCCGCTGAGCCTGAGCGCCGCTCCTTACCTGCCGCTGGGGGAGGAGGTATAGCTGGCCCTTCTCATGATGAGCGCTTAGAATGCGATAAGTTATGCTGGGTCTTCTCAAAAAACTCTTCGACAACAACGACCGCGAAGTGCAGCGCTACTTCCGCCAGGTCGTCGAACCCACCAACGCCTTGGAGGAGGAGGTCCAGAAGATCGAAGATCTGGCCGCCGCCTACGCCGAGGCCCGTCAGCAGCACGAAAACGGCAAGCCGCTCGACGAGCTACTACCCTGGGTCTTCGCCCTGGCGCGCGAGTCGGCCCGGCGTTACCTGGGCATGCGCCCTTACGACGTTCAGCTGGTCGGCGGGGCGGTTCTCCACGAGGGCCGCATCGCCGAGATGAAGACCGGCGAGGGCAAGACCCTCGTCGCCACCCTGCCGATAGCCCTCAACGCCCTGACCGGCAAGGGTGTCCACCTGGTCACCGTCAACGACTACCTGGCCCGCCGCGACGCCGAGTGGATGCGGCCCGTCTACCACGGCCTGGGGCTCGAGGTGGGCGTAATTCAGCACGATACGCCAGCGCCGGAGCGGCGCAAGGCCTACCTGGCCGACATTACCTACGTCACCAACTCCGAGCTTGGCTTCGACTACCTGCGCGACAACATGTCGCTCAGCCCCGAGCAGCTGGTGCTGCGCCACGACCACCCCCTCCACTACGCGATAGTCGACGAGGTCGACTCGATTCTGATCGACGAGGCGCGCACGCCGCTCATCATCTCCGGGCCGGCCGAAAAGGCGACCGACCTCTACTACAAAATGGCCGAGGTGGCCCGCAAGCTGGTCCGCGGCGAGAAGCCGGAGCCGGGCGAGAAAGACAAGGAACCGACCGGCGACTACACGATCGACGAAAAACAGCGCGCCGTTCAGCTAACCGAGCAGGGCATCGCCAAGGCCGAAAAGCTGCTCGGCATCCCCGGCCTCTTCAGCCCGGAGAACATGGAAAAGGCGCACATGCTGATCCAGGCCATCCGCGCCAAAGACCTTTACCACCGCGACCAGGACTACATAGTCCAGGATGGCCAGGTAATCATCGTCGACGAGTTCACCGGCCGCCTGATGCCCGGCCGCCGCTTCGGCGAGGGTCTGCACCAGGCGATCGAGGCCAAGGAAGGCGTCAAGATCGAGCGCGAGAACCAGACGCTGGCGACCATCACCTACCAGAACTTCTTCCGCCAGTACGACAAGACCGCCGGCATGACCGGCACCGCCAAGACCGAAGAAAAGGAGTTCCAGGAAATCTACGGCATGGACGTCATCGTCGTGCCGACCAACCGCCCGGTCATCCGCCAGGATCACCCCGACGTTGTCTACCGCACCGAGCAGGGCAAGTTCATGTCGGTCGTCGAGGAGATCGCCGAGCGCTACGAAAAGGGCCAGCCGGTGCTGGTGGGCACCATCAACATCGACAAGTCGGAGCGCCTCTCGGCGATGCTGCGCGAGCCCCGCTACTACCTGCCGCGCGTGGAGATGCGGGCCAACCTGGTCAAGAAGGCGCTGCAGAAGCAAAAGGGGCCCGAGTGGGAGAAGCTGAACAAGCTGCTTTCGCGACCGGCCAACATGCGCGAGGCCAACCTGGCCGAGTACGACGAGCTGGTTACCGGCGCCGGCGGCGCCGCCCGGGACGCCTGGGAGGAGCTGCGCCGCTCCGTGCACGTGCTCGAGGTCATCCGCAAGGGCATTCCCCATCAGGTTCTCAACGCCAAGTACCACGAGAAGGAAGCCGAGATAGTAGCCCAGGCGGGCCGCTCCGGCACCATTACCATCGCCACCAACATGGCCGGCCGCGGCACCGACATCAAGCTCGGCGGCAACCCCGAGGAGATAGCCAAGAACCTGCTGGAAAAGCAGGGTCTCGACCGCTACGAGTGGAAGGTCGAGCTCTTCGTCAAGAAGTTAATTCAGGGTGACGAAGAGGAGGCGCGCAAGCTGGCGGCCGAGCTGGAGGTTCCCGAGGAGACCATCGAGGAAATAAAGAAGGTCCGCGACGAGGCGGTGATCGACGAGCAACGGGTCAAGGAGCTGGGCGGCCTGGCCATCATCGGCACCGAGCGACACGAGTCGCGCCGCATCGACAACCAGCTACGCGGCCGCAGCGGCCGCCAGGGCGACCCCGGCGAGAGCCGCTTCTACGTTTCCTTCGACGACGAGCTGATGCGCCTCTTCGCCTCCGAGCGGGTGGTCGGCATGCTCGACAGGATGGGCTTCGACGATTCCGAGCCCATCGAACACAAGATGGTCACCGGCGCTATCGAGCGGGCGCAGAAGCGCGTCGAAGACCGCAACTTCGGCATCCGCAAACAGCTCCTCCAGTTCGACGACGTCATGGCCCGCCAGCGCGAGGTCGTCTACGAGCAGCGGCGGATGGTCCTTCTCGGCAAAGACGAGGACGTTCGCGAGGCGGCGCTGGCCATGGTCGAGGACACCATCGCCGGTATCGCCGAGAACTACGTCAACCCGGAGATTCACCCCAGCGACTGGGACCTCGAGGGCCTCAAGCTGGCGCTGATCGACGTCGCCCCGGGCTTCGAGGGTTTCGACTTCGACAAGCTGCGCGAACTCGACGCCCGCGAAGCGCTGCAGCAGCTGGTGGACGAGGCGGTCCGCCTCTACGAGCAGCGCGAGGCCGAGCTGGGCTCCGGGGCGATGCGGGCGGTGGAACGCTTCGTCATCCTCAGCATCGTCGATACCGCCTGGAAGGAGCACCTCCACAACCTCGACGTGCTGCGCCAGGGCATCGGCCTGCGCTCTTACGCCCAGAAAGACCCGTTCCAGGAGTACAAGTTCGAGGCCACCCGCCTCTTCAACGAGATGATCGCCCACATCAAGAGCGAGTCGGCCAAGTTCTTCTTCCGCCTCAAGGTCGAGACAGAGCCGCCCAAGCCGCAGGTCTACGTACCGGTGCCCGAGAAGAAGAAGCCGGAAGCCAGCCCGCAAAAGGCGGCCAAGGGCAAGAAGCAGCAACCCAAGAAGAAAAAGAAAATCGGCCGCAACGACCCCTGCTGGTGCGGCAGCGGCCTGAAGTACAAGCACTGCCACGGCAAGAACGAGTAGAAGCCGGCGCCGGGCCGGGGGAGTTAGCCGCGGGAGTCGGCGAACTGCCTGGCTGTGCGCCCGGAGAAGCCGTGGCCCTCGAGGGCGAAGCGCAGCGCGGCGGCGCGGGTCTTTTCGTCCAGCTCGGCGCGGCCCAGGTGGTGGGCCACCGCCCGCAGGTAGAGATTCTGGTCGAAGGGCGGGAAGGTAATCTGCAGACCAAAGCGGTCGGCCAGCGCCAGCTTCTCCTGCAGACCGTCCCAGGCGGCCGGTTCGGCGTCCGGCTCGGGGCGCTCGCTCCAGCCCTCGCGAATCAGGTTCTTGCGGTTCGAGGTGGCGATTAGCAGCGTGTTGGCCGGTGTCTGCCAGACCGCGCCGTCGAGCATGGCCTTGAGCTGCCGCCAGCCGGGGTCGGCCGGGTCGTAGGAGAGGTCGTCGACGTAGAGCAGAAAGCGCTGCGGCAAGTCGCGCAGGCGCTCGAGCAGCGAGGGCAGCGAGGCCAGGCCGGTGGGCATGACCTCGACCAGGCGCAGCCCGTCGCCGGCCAGCAGGGTCCGCAGGGCCTTGACGGCGGTCGACTTGCCGGTGCCGCGGGCCCCGTAGAGGAGGGTCGGCAGCGCCGGTTTGCCGCTCATGAAACGGCGGACGTTGGCCAGAAGCCGCCGCAGCTGCTGCTCGTAGCCGACCAGCTCGTCGAAACTCACCGGGTCGGGGTGTTCAACCGGCCGCAGCCCGCCCTCCCAGACGAAGGCGGTGGTGCAGCTGAAGGGGGCGAAGCCGTGGCGTCGGTAGAGGGCGGCGAGCTGCTCGGCGTTGCCGCGCTCGAGCACCTCCAGGGCCGCCCACTCGGCCTCGGTCGCCTCGCGGCAGCCAAGGTCGGAGAGGGCGTGGTTCTGCTGGAGCCAGCTCCGCAGCGAGCGCAGCCGCTCCAGGTCTTCGTCCACGATGCGGATCAGCCCGGCCGGGTAGGCGCGCAGGAAGCGGCGGGCCAGCGCCTCCGACTCGAAGAGGGCGCGGGCCAGGAGCCAGCCCCAGGGATCGCCGTGGGGGAGGGGGCGGCTGAGCAGGGCGGGAATCGGGTCGGGGCCGAAGACCTCCGGCGGCAGGGGCACCAGGCGTGGCGGTGCGGGCGTCATGCGCTCATTCTAGCCGCAAAAGGAAAGCGCCCCCGGTGGGGGCGCGGGCTGGTGGGCCGTGTAGGACTTGAACCTACAACCAACCGATTAAGAGTCGGTGGCTCTACCAATTGAGCTAACGGCCCGAGGCCAAGGAATACTCTAGCCCGAAAGCCCGGCTTAGTCAAGCGGTCCTGACGCCCTTTTCGCGGAAAAAGAGGCCCCCGGCAGGGGGCCTCGCGAAGAGCCGGCCCGCTAGCGGGCGGCGGCGTACCCGGCGGCGACGGCGTCGAAGTTGACGACGTTCCAGAAGGCGGCGATGTACTCGGGGCGGCGGTTCTGGTACTTGAGGTAGTAGGCGTGCTCCCAGACGTCCAGGCCGAGGATGGGGGTCAGGCCCTGCATCACCGGGTTGTCTTGATTGGGGGTCGAGAGGACGTGCAGTTTCTTCCAGGGGTCGAGCGCCAGCCAGGCCCAGCCGGAGCCGAAGCGGGTGGCCGCCGCCTGGCTGAAGGTCTCCTTGAAGGCCTCGAAGGAGCCGAAGGCGCTGTCGATGGCCGCGGCCAGCTCGCCGGCGGGCCGGTTCGACCCGCCCGGGGCGATTACCTTCCAGAAGAGACTGTGGTTGAGGTGGCCGCCACCGTTGTTGCGGACCGCGGTCTGGATCTCCGCGGGCAGGGCGGCCAGGTGTCGCAGCAGCTCCTCGGCGCTGGCGCCGTGCAGGTAGGGGTGGCCTTCCAGCGCTTTGTTCAGGTTGGCCACGTAGCCGCCGTGGTGCTTGGTGTGGTGGATTTCCATCGTCCGCGCGTCGATGTGCGGCTCGAGCGCGTCGTAGGGGTAGCCCAGGTCGGGCAGTTCGAACGGATATGCCATAAAGATCCTCTCCTCCGCGCCCTGGCGGGCGCAGGGGCATTATACCGCAGTAAAATACTCGGGTATCTACAGAAGATGAGAGCGGGGCGGCCGGTCCGCCCCGCTCTCCGCCGCCGGGTCTACTTATGGGGTATGCCGGGCTCGGTCATCTTCCAGGGGTCGAGCAGCTCGTTCAGCTCGTCGGCGGGCAGCACCCCCTCCTCCAGGCAGACCTGGCGGACGGTCTTGCCCTCCTTGACCGACTTCTTGGCGATTTCGGCGGCGCGGTCGTAGCCGATGACCGGCGCCAGGCTGGTGACCATCGCCAGGCTCCACTCGACGTAGCTGGCGGCCTTTTCGCGGTTGGCCTCCATACCAACTACGGCCTTGTCGGTAAAGGCGCGGACCGCGTTGCCGAGGTAGGTTATCGACTCGAGCAGGTTGCGGGCGATGACCGGCATCATCACGTTCAGGTCGAGGTTGCCGTGGGTGTTGGAAACCTGGACGGTGGCGGCGTTGCCGATTACCTGCGCGGCAACCATCATCAGCGCTTCCGACATCACCGGGTTGACCTTGCCGGGCATGATCGAAGAACCCGGCTGGACCGCCGGCAGCTGGATTTCGGCGATGCCGCAGCGGGGGCCGCTGGAGAGCCAGCGGATATCGTTGGCGATTTTGAGCAGGCTGGTGGCGATCGTCGCCAGCTGGCCGGCCATCTCGACGGCGGCGTCCTTGGAGTGCTGGGCCTCGAAGTGGTTGGCCGCTTCGCGGAAGGGCAGGCCGAAGCGCGCCGAGAGTTTCTCGGCCACCCGCTTGCCGAACTCGGGGTGGGTGTTGAGGCCGGTGCCGACGGCGGTGCCCCCCTGGGCCAGCTCGTAGACGCGGGGCAGGGTGCTCTCGAGGCGCTCGATGGCCAGCTCCACCTGGCGTGCCCAGCCGCTGGCCTCCTGGCCCATGCGGATGGGGGTGGCGTCCATCAGGTGGGTGCGGCCTATCTTGACAACGTCGTCCCACTCCCGCGCCTTGTCGAGCAGGGCCTGGTGGAGGTGCTTCAAGGCGGGCAGGAGCACCTCGTTGGTCTGCACGGCCACCGAGACGTGGATGGCCGTCGGGATGGTGTCGTTTGACGACTGGCCGAAGTTGACGTGGTCGTTAGGGTGGACCGGGTCCTTGCCGCCGCGCTTGCCGGTGAGTATCTCGTTGGCGCGGCCGGCGATGACCTCGTTGGTGTTCATGTTGGTGGAGGTGCCGGAGCCGGTCTGGAAGATGTCGACTACGAACTGGTCGTCCAGCTTGCCTTCCATGACCTCTTCGGCCGCCTGCATGATCGCCCGGGCTCGCCTCTCGTCGAGGTTGCCCAGTTCCAGGTTGACCTCGGCGGCGGCGTGTTTGATAGCCCCCATGGCCTTGATGAAGGGGCGCGGGAAACGCAGCCCGGAGATGGGGAAGTTTTCGACCGCGCGCGCGGTCTGCGCGCCGTAGTAGGCGTCGGCGGGCACCTTGAGCTCGCCCATCGAGTCTTTTTCGATCCTGTATTCCATGGCTACCTCCAGCAAGATTCTACGTCGCCGACTTTGGGCAGAAGTCCTGCGAGCGCGCCGCCGGCGGCCCTCAAGCGGATCGCTCTCCGGGGCTCTTGTGAACGTGGACCACCTTCCAGCCGTCGCCGCTTCGCACCAGCACCCGGCTCTCGTTGACGGTCCGGTGGCGCAGCCCCGCCTCGGCCGAGATGGTCAGCAGTAGCGTGTAGCTGACCACCGCGGTCTCGCCGAAGAGCTGCAGGCGCGGGTCCAGGAGATCGTAGCGCCAGTCGCTCCCCGCGCCGGCCCAGTCGTGCTCCATCATGAACTCGTGGAAACTCAGCCCGTCGATCCGGTGCGGGGTAACGAACCACTCGTAGACGGACACGTCCTCGGCGGTCGTTTCCAGGTAGGTTTCCCAGTCGCCGGCGTAGATGGCCGCCAGGTGGCGGTGCAGCGTCTCCCAGACTTCCCGTTCGCGGTTTTCCATGGTCTCCTCCCGGCTCCCATTCTAGTTTTGTATGATGGGGCATGCGGCTCGAAAAGCTGCTGGAAGAAAGTTCCAGGCCGGTCGTTCTCTGGGGTCTGGGTCTGGCCAGCGTGCTCTTTTTGCTGGTCTTCGGCGCGGTCATCACCCCGGCCATCGAGGCGGTCGCCGGCGGCCCGCCGCCCGACGTGGTTTTCTACCAGACGCCCCAGCAGTTCGCCGAATGGCTGCAACGGGGCGGGGAAGAGGTGCGGCGGCTCTACGGCTGGTTCCTGGTGGCCGATACCTTCTACCCGCTCATTTACGGGCTCTTCTTCGCCGCTTTGCTCTGGCGGCTGAGCATGGGCGGCAAAGCCTGGCACCTGGCGGTTTACGCGGTGCTGGCCGACTACCTGGAGAACCTGATGCACGCGCTGATACTGCTCGGCTACCCCTCCTACCCCGAATGGGCCGTGCGGGTGGCGACGGTGGCCACCCCGCTCAAGTGGGGCTTGTTGCTGCTGGTCTTGCTGCGCGCCGGCTGGCTCTGGAGGCTGGGGCGGCGGCGCTAGCCGGGCTGGTGCTCGCCCCAGACCTCGCGCAGGGCGCCGGCAACCTCGCCCAGGGTGGCGCGGGCGCGGAAGGCGGCCAGGACCGGCGGGAAGAGATTATCGCTGGCGGTGGCGGCTGCCTTTAGCCCGTCAAGGGCCCGGCGAACCGCGCTCTGGTCGCGGTTATTGCGGTAGGCGCGCACCTCGGCGGCGCGCCGGCGGCCGACCTCGGGGTCGATTTTCATTACCGGCACCGGCGGCTCTTCTTCCAGGGTGAAGCGGTTGACGCCGACGATTACCCGCTCGCCTTCCTCCACTTCGCGCTGGTAGCGCCAGGCGGACTCCTCGATTTCCTTCTGAACGAAGCCCGCCTCGATGGCGCGGACGGCGCCCCCCAGCTTCTCTATCTGCTCGATGAGGGCACCCGCCTCTTCCTCCAGGCGGTCGGTCAGGTGTTCCAGGTAGAAGGAGCCGCCGGCGGGGTCAACCGCGCGGGTGACGCCCGACTCGTAGGCCAGGATTTGCTGGGTGCGCAGCGCGAGCAGGGCGCTTTCCTCGGTGGGCAGGCCCAGGGCCTCGTCGTAGGCGTTGGTGTGCAGGCTCTGGGTGCCGCCGAGGACCGCCGCCAGCGCCTGGTAGGCGACGCGGACGACGTTGTTGAGCGGTTGCTGGGCGGTCAGCGTGGAGCCGCCGGTCTGGGTGTGGAAGCGCAGCATCCACGACCGGGGGTTTTGCGCGCCGAACTCTTCTTTCATTATGCGGGCCCACATCCGCCGGGCGGCGCGGAACTTGGCGGCCTCTTCGAAGACGTCGTTGTGGGCGGCGAAGAAGAAGCTGAGGCGGGGGGCGAAGCGGTCGAGCTCGAGACCCCGCTCCAGCGCCGCCCGCACGTAAGCCTTGGCGTCGGCCAGGGTGAAGGCTATCTCCTGCGCCGCCGTCGCCCCCGCCTCGCGGATGTGGTAGCCCGAGATGGAGATGGTGTTCCAGCGGGGCACCTCGCGGCTCGCGAACTCGAAGACGTCGGTCACCAGCCGCATGGAGGGCCCGGGCGGGT
>Ga0256914_1000911_pt1 | contig 28353 bp, 25 predicted proteins | sample HulkmetaG_FD_191571 | JGI IMG/M metagenome (GOLD analysis project Ga0256914, IMG submission 191571) | Hydrothermal chimney microbial communities from Main Endeavour vent field at the Juan de Fuca Ridge, Pacific Ocean - Hulk | ecosystem: Environmental > Aquatic > Marine > Hydrothermal vents ... | reverse complement strand
ATCATCGACAATTACTGCAAAAAGACCTTTTTCATTAACAGGTTTCCCCTCTTGAATTGTCTCAATTCTCTCGATATAATCACCTTTTAATAAAAAATATTTAACTATCCCTTTTGCATCAGCATACACATTTTGGGTAATTGGTGCGCCATCTTCAACCTTTAACTCACTCGCAAATGGAATTCGATTTGGAACAGACCACGCCTCTTTTATAATCTCTACAATAGAGTCACCCTGCTTAATAATCTCACCACTCTTAAAAGGTATAAATAGTTTTCCATCAACTTTTCCACCAACCCCAGCCAACTCATTTGTTTTTGCAACATCATTTTTTCTAATTGTATATTTCTGCTCTTGAGCACCTTGCTGTACTATAAGTGTAATCTCATCATGTGACTGAAGAACAGAAATTCTACCTCTAGTTAAAGATTTTATCTTTGGTTCAACCAAAAGTACACCTGCATTTCTCCTATTTGATACAAGTAATTTACCTTCAGAGTTTCTATATACATTTAAGTTATAATAACGAATAAACCCCTCTTTATTCGCAATAACTTGTCTCTCTTCTTTTCCAGCAGTTGCAGTACCACCTGTATGGAAAGTCCTTAGAGTAAGTTGAGTTCCCGGCTCTCCAATTGATTGAGCAGCTACAACCCCTACAGCCTCTCCAACTTTTACAATCTTATTTTCTGCCATATTTAGACCATAACATTTAGCACATATACCCTTTTGAGCTTTACATGTTACAGAGGTTCTAATATTTACACTTCTAACACCAGCATCGGTAATTAATCTAGCTAGAGGCTCATCAATCATAGTACCTTCACTAACCAATACCTCACTTGTAATCGGGTCAATTACATCTTTTGCAATCACTCTACCATATATCCTATCTGAAAGTGGTTCAATCATCTCATTACCAACAAAAATATCAGATACATCAACACCCTCATGAGAACCACAATCATGCATAGTCACCTTTACATTTTGGGCGACATCAATCAATTTTCTAGTTAAATATCCAGCACTTGCTGTTTTCATCGCTGTATCCGCAAGACCTTTTCTTGCTCCATGGGTTGAAATAAAATACTCCAATACATTTAATCCATCTCTAAAACTTGATGTAATTGGTGTCTCAATAATAGAACCATCTGATTTTGCCATAAGTCCCCTCATAGCAGATAACTGTCTAATCTGAGCAGCACTACCTCTAGCACCTGAATCTGCCATCATATGAACAGAGTTAAATCCATCTTTATCCCTCTTAATTAAATCCATAAGTTCAGATGCTACAGCATTATTGGTATCTGTCCAAATATCAATAATTTTATTATATCTCTCTTGCTCAGTTAAAAGCCCTTTTCCAAACTGTTTTTGTATCTCAATAACCTGCTCTTTTGCCTTTAACACAGTTAACTCTTTCTCGTCTGGGACTTTAATATCATCAATAGAGATAGATACCCCTGCCTTTGTAGCATATTTAAAACCCATATCTTTTAAATTATCTAAAAACTCTGAAGTGTAAGAGATACCACTTTTAGCATATATATAATCAACCAATGCAGAAATATCTTTCTTCTTTAAGACCTTATTCCAATAACTTTGAGGTACATAATCTGGAATAATATCCTTTAAGATTACTCTTCCTGCTGTTGTTGTTATAATTTTTCCATTTACAACAGTTCTAATCTTAGCATTAATATCTAAACTACCCTGCTCATTGGCAATTATAATCTCATCAACATTTGCAAACAGTTTATGTTGACCCACTACATCAACTTTTTCTAATGTTAAATAGTATAATCCTAAAATCATATCTTGTGATGGTACAGCAATTGCTTTACCTGATGCAGGAAGTAGAATATTCATAGAGGCTAACATTAGAATTTTTGCTTCTGCGATGGCTTCAGATGATAGTGGAACATGTACTGCCATCTGGTCACCATCAAAGTCAGCATTAAATGCTGCACATACCAATGGGTGAAGTTGAATTGCTTTACCATCTATTAATTTTGGGTGAAATGCCTGAATTGATAATTTATGAAGTGTTGGAGCCCTATTAAGGAGTACTGGATAACTATCAACCACCTCCTCTAAACACTCCCAAACCTCATTGGTCTTTTTCTCAATCATCTTTTTTGCTTGTTTTAGAGTGGTTGCATATCCTCTCTCTTCAAGTTTTGCCATAACATGTGGTTTAAATAGCTCAATTGCCATCTGTTTTGGAAGTCCACACTCATCCATTTTAAGATTAGGACCTACAACAATTACACTCCTTCCTGAAAAGTCAACTCTTTTTCCAAGTAAATTCTGTCTAAATCGTCCCTGTTTACCTTTAATTACTTCTGAAAGAGATTTTAATGGTCTCTTATTTGCACCCTTAACTGAGTTCCCTCTTCTTCCATTATCAAATAGAGCATCTACCGCCTCTTGAAGCATTCTCTTCTCATTTCTTACAATAATTTCAGGGGCATCTAACTCAACAAGCCTTTTTAATCTCTGATTTCTATTAATTACTCTTCTATATAGGTCATTTACATCACTAACTGCAAACTTTCCACCATCAAGACTAACTAAAGGTCTAAGGTCTGGAGGCATAACCGGTAATATGGTGAGCATCATCCACTCTGGTCTGTTTCCTGACTCTAAGAATGACTCGATAACTTTTAATCTTTTTACAATAGTCTTTTTTTTAGCTTCTGATTTAGTCGCCTGAATATCCTCTTTAAGTTTAGAAAACATCTCTACTAAGTCTAAATCTGCTAAGAGTTCTTGGACTACCTTTCCACCCATTCTAGCATCAAGTCCAGAATCTGGAAATCGTTGTGAAATGGATTGATACTGCTCCTCATTTAATACATCGAACTTACTAAGAGGCGTATTTCCTTCACTATCATAACTAGCCAATCCCGGCTCTTTTACAATATATGCCTCATAGTAGAGTACTCTCTCTAAATCTTTCATCTTTACACCCAAAAGTGTACCAATTCGTGAAGGGAGTGAAGAGACATACCATATATGAGCTACAGGTGCAACTAAATCAATATGACCCATTCGACTTCTTCGCACCTTTGAAGTAGTAACCTCAACGCCACATTTTTCACACACAACACCTTTATATCGCATCTTTTTATACTTCCCACAAAGACACTCATAGTCACGAACAGGTCCAAAAGTCTTAGCACAAAATAGTCCATCTCTCTCAGGTTTCAGTGTTCTATAGTTAATTGTTTCAGGCTTTTTTACCTCACCATAACTCCATGACAGTATCTTCTCTGGACTAGCCACACGCAAACGCATAGCTACAATATCCATCGGTCTCTCTTCAGTTGTTAAATCAATAGGGGTTAAATTATCTAAAAAATCACTCATCACTTTACTCCCTCTCTATTTTTTTCAAATAAATCAACATCAAGTCCCAACGCTTGAAGCTCTTTTGTTAATACAAACATTGTTTCTGGTACACCAGACTCCGGAACGGACTCACCCTTTGTAATAGCTCTATAGGCTCTAGTTCGTCCATCGACATCATCAGATTTAATAGTTAACATCTCTTTTAAGATATGTGATGCACCATAAGCCTCTAATGCCCAAACTTCCATTTCTCCAAATCTTTGACCTCCAAATAGTGCCTTACCTCCTACTGGTTGTTGTGTGACTAATGAGTATGGACCTGTACTTCTAGCGTGAACCTTCTCATCAACTAAATGGTGTAGTTTTAACATATACATATATCCAACATTTACCCTCTCTAGCATCTTTTCACCTGTTCTTCCATCATAGAGTACTGTTTTACCATCTGTATCCATTTTTGCTAATTTAAATAGTTTATTAAACTCTTCTCTATCTGTTCCCTCAAATACAGATGATGCAAACTTAACACCTTTTGCCCAATCTCTTGCATATTTAATTAACTCCTCATCATCAATTTTATTAAGTGTCTCTTTGGCATTCATAAGTTTAGCCACACTTGCAATCTCTATCATTTTGGCTCTAAGGTCGGCTACCATTGTTTCTCTTTTCTTATCAAATATCTCTTGAATTTGCTCACCCAACTTTTTACCAATCATTCCTAAATGAACCTCTAAGATTTGTCCAATATTCATTCTTGATGGAACTCCAAGGGGATTTAGAATAATATCAACCGTTTTTCCATCTTTAGTATATGGCATATCAATTTCAGGTACAATATTGGAAACGATACCTTTATTTCCATGTCGTCCTGCCATTTTATCGCCAACTTTTAGTTTTCGCTTTGTTGCAATATAGATTTTTACCAACTTTGTAACACCATTTGGTAAAATGTCATCTTTTGCTAAAATATGGAGTTTCTCTTCATGAGCATCTTTTAACTTCTTTTTCTGTCGTTGAAAATAGTTTTTTGCTGAATTGTATTCAGATTGAACTTTTCTATTATAGGACTGAACAACCCCCCTTAAGGCAAATCTATTTATATTTTTAATCACTTCAGCTGGAATTTTATCTCCTGCTTCATATAGTTTATCTCCAATTTTTACATCAGCTACTAATTCAGCTTTAGACAACATATTGGAAATTCTTAAAATCTCCTCTTGGTCAATCATTAAAAGTTTATCATGATGCTCACCATCAAGAATTGCCTTCTCTTCCTCATAGGATTGAATTGCTCTAGCATCTTTCTCATATCCTTTTTTGGTAAAGACTTTAACATCTACTACAACACCCTCCATTGAAGCTTTTGCATATAGAGACCTATTTACAACATGTCCAGCCTTTTCACCAAAAATAGCTCTAAGAAGTCTCTCTTCAGGAGTCGGTTTAATTTCACCCTTTGGTGATACTTTTCCAACCAAAATCATTCCCGGTCGAATATGTGTTCCAACTTTAACAATTCCACTCTCATCAAGATGAGTTAACTCATCTTCCCGAATATTTTGAATATCTCTTGTAATCTCTTCAGTACCATGTTTAAGCTCTCTTGCTTCAATCTCTACTTCATAAGTATGAACAGATGTAAAGATGTCCTCTCGTAAGATTTTTTCAGAAATAATAATTGCATCTTCATAGTTATATCCATACCAAGGCATAAAAGCAACCATAACATTTTTACCAATAGCGAGTTCACCCATATCCATATTTGGACCATCTGCAATAACTTGACCCTTCTTTACCATATCCCCAACTTTGGCTATAGGTGTTTGGGTAAAAGTTGTATTTTGATTGGTTCGCATATTTTTTTCCATTGGATAGTGGTCAATAAATACACCATTTTCATCTTCGCCCAAAATATAGATATTTTTAGAATCAACCTTTTCAACTCTTCCAGCCCTTCTAGCTTTAACAGACTCCCAAGCGTCACGGCTTACAATAGCCTCCATACCTGTCCCAACGATAGGGGCTTCTGTTATAAGAAGAGGTACTGCTTGTCGTTGCATATTTGAACCCATTAAAGCACGGTTTGCATCATCATGCTCCAAAAATGGAATTAGAGCAGCAGCAGCACCTGAAACCATTAAAGGGGATATATCTATTAATGAAACCTTTTTAGTCTCATTTAATAAAATCTCACCATTACATCTAGTTTCGATGAGGTCATCTACTATTCGCCCATTTTCAACCTTAGTTGAAGCTGGAGCTATTACCAAATCCTCCTCTTGTGTGGCAGTCAAATATACTATCTCATCTTGAATAACACCATCGACTACTCTATTATATGGAGCTTCAATAAATCCAAGGTCATTAACTTTTGCATAGGTTGCAAGAGTGTTAATTAATCCAATATTTTGACCTTCTGGTGTCTCTATAGGACAAATTCGACCATAATGGGTTGGGTGAACATCTCTAACTTCAAATCCAGCTCTCTCTTTTACTAAACCACCCTCCCCTAATGCTGATAATCTTCTTTTATGCGTTACTTCAGATAAAGGATTGGTCTGGTCCATAAATTGAGATAGTTGTCCTGATGAAAAAAACTCTAAAATGGTATTTGTAATCATTTTAGAGTTAACTAAATCGTGGGGCATAAGCTCATCTAATTGACCAGATAGAGTTGTCATTTTATCTCTAATTGCCTTTTGCATTTTGGTTAAACCTGTATATAACTCATTCCCCAAAAGTTCACCAATAGCTCGAATTCTTCTATTTCCCAAATGGTCCCTATCATCAATGTGTCCTGAGCCATTTTTAACCTTTGAGAGATATTTAACCGTCATAATAATATCCTCTGCTGTTAAAACAGTTACATATTCAGGAACATCAAAACCCAACTTATGGTTCATTTTCATACGACCCACTTTAGTTAAATCATATCTTTCAGGGTCAAAAAATAGCTGTTTTAAAAAACTTTTTGCTGCTTCTGCTGTTACAGGTTCACCGGGTCGCATAACTTTGTAGATGCGAATTGCGGCTAATTGGTTCTCATCTTCTATCTCTTCTGTCTGTTTAAGTAGTCTTAATGACTCTTGGTCAGCAATAAATGATTTAATAATAGAATCATCTGCCCCTTCTGCCAAATCATCAGCGATAAAGAAACTCTCAACACCTGCATCTATAATTTTCTTAAGCTTTATTTCATCAAGAGGAGTTACCACATCATATAATATCTCTCCGCTCTCTTGGTCAAAAATTGGAGCCGATAGGTGTCTCTCTATTAATATTTCTAATGGATATTCTACCCACTCCAAACCTTCATCTATTAGTTTTTGAGCCTTTTTCTTGGTTAATCTTTTAGTGGCCGCTACTATAATATTTCCCTCTAGGTCCCTTACTTCATAAGGTGAACGACCTGCAAAATCTTTTACGGAAAATTGAGTAACAAATCTATTATCTTTTACAAAAATCTCTTTATTTTTATAAAATAGCTTCATAATATCCTCTTTCGAGTAATCTAAAGCTCTAAAAAGGATAGTAACAGGTATTTTTCTTCTTTTATTAATTCTTGCATATAGAATATCTTTTGCATCATACTCAAAATAGAGCCAACTACCTCTATCTGGAATAATTTGAGCAGAGTAGATAAGCTTATTCACAACTGTAGTAGCCTCTTCCTCCTTAAAAATAACACCGGGACTTCGATGAAGTTGGTTAACCACAACTCTCTCTACACCATTAATAATAAATGATGTTCTATCTGTCATCAACGGAATATCTCTTACAAAAACAGCCTGTTCTTTAATCTCTTTTGGGTCTAATTTTTCCCCTGTTTTTTCATCTCTATTCCAAATAGTTAGAGAGATATTCATTTTCAGAGATACAGAGTAGGTTAAACCTCTCTCCATACACTCTCTAATAGTATATTTGGGCTGAACTATTTGACTACCTTTATACTCTAGTGTAAGTCTATTCTGTTGGTCATTTAGAGGAAAAACTGAACGAAAAACTTTTTCAATAGTTGATTCACTTCTATCTTTTGCATCAATCATTAAAAAATCATCATAAGATTTTTGTTGTAGTTGAAGTAGATTTGGTACAGCAATTTGACGAGGAGTTTTTGAAAAATCGACTCTTAGTCTATTTCCAGAGTGTAATGAATTTAACATGGGCGAACCTCATTTTAATATGTATATTATTGATGAATGTATATTTTAGATATACAAAAAAACTATTGCACAATAGCTTGTCACTATATCGTTTTAATCTTTTGTGTGTTGTCACTAATGCAACACAGGAGAGTTCAAGCAAGAGTTCTTGCCTGAAAAAGTTTTATTTAAGTTCGCAAGTAGCTCCAGCTTCTTCGATTTGTTTTTTAATCTCTTCAGCTTCATCTTTAGAGACACCCTCTTTAAGTGTTGTTGGTGCATTATCAACAGCTGCCTTTGCCTCTTTAAGTCCAAGACCGGTAATTGCTCTCACTACTTTAATGGCATTGATTTTTTTAGCACCTGCACCTGTAAGTACGACATCAAATTCTGTCTGCTCTTCAACCTCTTCAGCCTCTGCACCACCAGCTGCTACTACTGTAGCCTGTGCTGAAACACCAAATTTCTCTTCAAACTCTTTTACTAGCTCTGAAAGCTCTAATACTGACATATTTGATATAAACTCTAAAACATCTTCTTTTGTAATTGCCATTTTATTTCCTTCTTTTATAATTTAATTTTGTAATATTTAAAATTAAAGAATGTAACCACAAGAGATTACACCTACGACTCTTCTTTTAACTTATCAGCCAATGCTTGTAACCCAATAGTAAAGTTCTGTACTGGTGCATTCCAAACATTAAGCAACATACCAAGAAGTTCATCTCTACCCGGAAGTTTAGCCATAGCTTCGATTGTTGCTAAATCAGCAAGTTTCGATTCTATTACTCCAGATTTGATTGAAAAGTTATTTTTATTAGCCTGTGCAGACTTATCTGCAACCTTACAAGTTGCAATTTGGTCTTTACCCCAGATAAAGATGTTATTATTTACAAGCTCCATCTCATCACAATTCGCATTTTTAAGTGCAATTGATGCCAATGTATTTTTTACAACTCGTACGCTAACATCATTCTCTTTGGCTAATTTTCTAACACCCTCTAATGCTTCAACACTCATACCTTTGTAATCACACGCAATTACAGCACCCTGATTTGCAAAAGCATTAGATAGCTCATTAACTATAGCTTCTTTTTCTCTTCTAGTCATCTGTTCTCCTTTCGACCTCTAATAGGGTGTTGAAATCACAACACTACTATCTTTTCAGATAGTATAATTAAGCTTTCGCCCCTATTATCTTTAGCCTAAAATCAAATTATGCCAAGCATAAAGGAAAAGGCATCAAAAGATGCCCTAAGCTTTATGCTTATTTCATATCTAAAAGTTCATTTGTATCAAGTGTAATGGCTGGACTCATAGTCAGTGATAATGCACCATTTTTAATATATCTTCCTTTTGCGGTCGCCGGTTTAGCTCTATTGATTGTCTCTACAAAAATTCTTAAATTCTCCTCAATCTTATCTGTACTAAAACTCACTTTGCCTATTCCAGCATGAATATTACCTTTTTTATCAACTCTAAAGTTAACTTTTCCGCCTTTTGCTTCAGTTACTGCCTTAGTTATATTCATAGTTACAGTTCCTGTTTTTGGGTTTGGCATAAGACCTTTTGGACCTAAAATTCGAGCTACTCTACCAATAGTACCCATCATATCAGGTGTAGCAATTACTGTATCAAAGTTAATATTACCCTCTTGAATTTGCTCTATTAATTCAGTTGAACCTACAATGTCAGCACCAGCAACCTTTGCCTCATCTGCTTTTGCATCTTTTGCAAACACCGCAACCCTAACGCTTTTTCCCGTTCCGTTTGGCAAAACAACAGAACCTCTAATCATCTGGTCTGCATGTCTTGGGTCAACATTAAGATTTAATGCAATCTCTACAGTCTCATCAAACTTTGCCGACCTCAATTCTGGAAGTAGTTTAACTGCTTCAGATACAGAATATAATTTTTTGTTATCTATTTTTTCTAAAAGTGCTTTTCTCTTCTTAGTTAATTGTGCCATTTATCTCTCCACGATATAAAAATCTCCCACTATAATAGTGGTAAAATAGGGTAACCCCAACTTCAGTACCTCTATGCAGTAATATCTACACCCATACTTCTACAAGTACCTTTAATAATTTTTGCTGCCATCTCTTTATCATCTGTATTTAAGTCAGCAATCTTAATTTCTACAATTTCCGCAATCTGAGCCTCAGTAAGAGTCCCAACTTTATTTTTTAATGGATTGTCTGAACCGCTTTTGATATTTGCAGCTTTTTTAATAAGTTCACTTGCTGGAGGCTGTTTTGTCTCAAATGTAAAACTTCTATCTGCATAAACTGTTATCTCAACAGGAATTTTAAAACCCATCTTATCTTTAGTTCTCTCATTAAAGGCCTTACAAAATTCCATAATATTAACACCTCTTTGACCAAGAGCAGGACCTACTGGTGGTGATGGATTTGCGGAACCAGCCGGTATCATCAATTTGAACTTTTCGGTTACTTTTTTTGCCATTATTATCTCCTAAATTGTATTTTTATTTCAAATAAAAACTTCAGCAATAAAAAATATTGTAGTTTTTATTACTGAGGTCTTTTATTACACTATAAAAGAGATTAACTCTTTAGAGAATTTTTTCTACTTGTGTGTAGAGTATCTCTACAGGTGTATTTCTACCAAAAATCGAAACATTTAATTTTAATTTACCATGGTCTAGGTCATACTCCTCAACCATTCCTGTAAAATTAGCAAATGGACCTGAAATTATACGAACCATCTCACCAGTTTCAAAATCAACTTTTGGTTTTGGAGCAGATTTATTCTCCATTTTGTCCAATATTACTTTAATGTCTGCCTCACTTAGAGGTGTGGCAGTTTTCCCCTCACCAATAAATCTTGAAACTCGTGGAAGTCTTTGAACTTTATGCCAAAGCTCTGTATCCAAATCGACATGAGCAAATACATATCCCGGATATAGAGTCCGCTCTGTAATTCTTTTTTCACCATTTTTTACTTCAATTACCTCTTCAGTAGGAACAATAACACTATCTATTTTATCTTCTATTCCATACTCAACAGCCAAAAGGTCAATGCCCCTTTTTACTGCCTGTTCACTACCTGAATAAACTTGTATTGCATACCATTGAAGTGCCATATTAACTTCCTATAGCAGTCGAAACAATTGCTGACATTAGCATATCAACTAATGCTAAGAATATAGATATGACGGTTACAACAATAAAAACAGCTATAAAAGCTTGTCTAACTTGTATTTTTGTTGGAAATATAACTTTTCGTATCTCTTCTTTAACATGCGTAAAATATGTTGTTAATTTTTCCATTTTTATAATTACCTTTAATTATGGCAGGCCAAGAGGGACTCGAACCCCCGGCACCTGGTTTTGGAGACCAGTGCTCTACCAACTGAGCTATTGGCCTAAGAATTTCTTGTAGAAGATAAAGCTGAGACTACAGCTTCATCTCTTTATGTGTAGTGTGACACTTACACCACTTACAGTATTTTTTTAATGCAAGTTTCCCCGTAGTCTTTCTTTTATTCTTGGTTGTGTGGTAGTTTCTTCGACTACACTTTTCACAACCTAAATGAATTATTCCTCTTTTGTCTTTCTTTTCTTTCATTATTGACTACTCTATAATTGATACAACTTTACCAGCACCAACAGTTCTACCACCTTCACGAATAGCAAATTGAGTACCTTGCTCTAGTGCAACTGGTGCAATAAGTTCAACTGTAATACTCACATTATCGCCCGGCATAACCATTTCTGTACCTTCATCAAGAGTAATAGAACCTGTAACATCTGTTGTTCTCACATAGAACTGTGGTCTATAGTTATTAAAGAATGGAGTATGTCGTCCACCTTCCTCTTTTGTTAAAATATAAACCTCTGCTGTGAATTTAGAGTGAGGAGTAATTGAACCCGGCTTACAAAGAACCATACCTCTTTCAACTGCATTTTTATCGATACCACGAAGTAGGACACCACAGTTATCACCTGCTTCTCCACAATCCATCTCTTTTCTAAACATCTCAACACCAGTTACAGTAGTCTTTTGAGTATCTCTAATACCAACAATCTCTACCTCATTACCAACACATACAGTTCCTCTATCAATTTTACCAGTTACAACAGTTCCTCTACCTTGAATAGTAAAAATATCCTCTATTGGCATAAGGAAATCTTTATCAGTTTCTCTAACAGGCTCTGGAATATACTCATCAACCGCATTCATCAACTCAACAATCTTAGCTGACCATTTACCAAGTTTACCTGTTTTTGCCTCTTCAAGAGCTAAAAATGCCGAACCAGAAATAATTGGAGTATCATCACCCGGGAACTCATACTCTTCAAGAAGTTCTCTAACCTCCATTTCAACAAGTTCTAACATCTCATCTTTATCTTCATCATCAAGTTGGTCTTCTTTATTTAAAAATACAACAATATAAGGAACACCTACTTGCTTAGAGAGAAGAATATGCTCTCTAGTTTGAGCCATTGGTCCATCAGTAGCAGCGATAACAAGAATGGCTCCATCCATTTGAGCAGCACCTGTAATCATATTTTTAACATAGTCAGCATGTCCCGGACAGTCAACATGTGCATAGTGTCTCTTATCTGTTTCATACTCAACATGAGAAGTAGCAATTGTTATTCCTCGCTCTCTCTCCTCTGGAGCATTATCAATCTGGTCATAATCCATTAATTTTGAGTCATTTTTTGTTGCAAGTACTGCCGTAATTGCAGCTGTTAGTGTAGTCTTACCGTGGTCAACATGACCAATTGTACCAATATTTACATGTGGTTTGGTTCGTTCAAATTTTTCTTTAGCCATTCTGGTTTTCTCCTAAATTTATTACTTCTAATTTTCGCTGACATTATATCAGGAATATCTATATATTGCTTTAATACCATAACAATATGGATAAAAATGTCATTGTTGATAACATTCCTATCCATACAAACTATATGGAGCCCATAATGAGACTTGAACTCACGACCTCTTCCTTACCAAGGAAGTACTCTACCCCTGAGCTATATGGGCATTTCAATAAAATTTTATAAGTGTTTGATTATTTTTACAAATAAGTCTTAGTAATGTGAAGTAATAAAAAATAAAATCTCACATCAGCTCCCAAATCGCGATACTATGGAGCGGGAGACGGGACTCGAACCCGCGACCCTCAGCTTGGAAGGCTGACGCTCTAGCCAACTGAGCTACTCCCGCATTTAAATATCTAAATATAATATGGTGGTGAGTGAAGGATTCGAACCTTCGAAGACATAGTCAGCAGATTTACAGTCTGCCCTCGTTGGCCACTTGAGTAACTCACCAACTTAACTATTATACTATTTTTTGGTCAAACACTGATAAAATTTTAATGGAGCTGATGAAGGGACTCGAACCCCCGACCTGCTGATTACAAATCAGCTGCTCTAGCCAACTGAGCTACATCAGCACCACTCATTTAAAGTCATTCTTTAAATGGAGTCGCATTATAGACAAAAAATCAATCAATGTCAAGGGTTTTTATAGTTTTTTTTTCAAAAAAACTAAAATTTAAACTGATATTGTGCTAAAATAGCATCATCTTTATACCCTTTTAAACCATTCCAATCTTTTTTATCTCCTGAAGCCACTACATAATTAACCTGTATTCTATGTTGATTTCTCTTTTTCTTATTCATTCTATCCATTTTACTATTTGCAGGTTCAAGATAGTAATTAAATCCTATATAAGTATTACCTAAATCGGTATCAATACTATTTTTAGACGCACTCCCTTGAATATGTTTTGTAGCAAATTCCAAAGTATTGGTTACATAGTGTGTCCCTGTTAAAGCAAAAGTTGACTCGTCCCAACCATCAACACCTCTAATATTTTGAGCATTAAAATATTCAGCTTTTATATTAGTCTTTCCAAGATGACTATCTATACCAACATTTAAGACTTTATAATTTTCTGTATCTTTGAGTACCTTATCTGTAACACCTGCAATTCCACCTGCATTGTTAGATACACCATAAGATAGTTCAGAGTGAAAAATCTCTCCCCAATCAAACATAACTCTCATAGCATAAGAGTTAGCATCTCCTGCATGAGCATTTACTACAGCACCACTTCGTCCCGCCTGATTTCCTATCATAATATCATATCCAAAACCTTTCCAAGGTCTCTCATGCCCCATCTCAAAACCGTTAACCTTTGCATTATTTCCAAATCCTATATCACGACCTGACAAAGTAATACCCATACTTCTTTCAAAAGCCAAAGCTTTATCAAAACCTCTTTCTACAACATCTAAATTCCAACCCGGCGTTGTAAACCCCATACCTATTGGCATTTTTGAAATTCCCAATTTGACTACTAGATAATTATCAACTTTATAACTTGCAAAAGCATCTTTAATCATATTTGGAACACCTACACCAGATTTATCATCATGTGGTTGATTAAAATCTAAAAATACTTTACCTTTAACTCGCCCTGCACTATATTTCCAACCTAAACGAATTCTTTGAGCTTTGAATTTAATATCAGCATTCTCATTATCATCAATTACACCATCTCCTCCTCGGGCTTCAAGCTGTGCAAATCCAAACATCTGCAATTTTGCATCATTTTGACCAACCTTACCTTTCATATCAAATGCCATAATTTCATTGGTCGATGTTAGCATAGCTATTATTAATAATATGATTTTATTGTCTATTATTGAAGTTTCCATAATATCTCCTTTTTAATATATACTCCACGGTTAAAACAAAAGAATTGTACTGCCATATTACTCTATATGTTACTAAATAGTTTTTTACATAATCTTAAAGTTATATATGATTTTCCATAGTAATATTATAGCATAAGATTGTTTATTATTATTTTAAATCATTTTCTATTGTTTCAAGTACATGTTAGTAATACTATTTTTGGGATAAAAAATATAAATATTAAGAAAATTTCTGTTAAAATTTTATTCAAAATAATCATTCACTTTTAAGTGATGCAGTTTTACAACTGCCCCGCCTTTAATGGTAAAGATTATAAAATACTAAGCTTTTTGAACGGATTTACGCCTATAATGTCTCATATTACATACCCCTCAAATCAGGGAAAATTATATTTTTTTAACTTTTCCCCTTGGCGAATGATACAGATTGAGCCTTTTTTCTACGCACCAAATAATCAAAAATTTATATGCAAAGATTTAGATGATGCATTAAATAGAGGATTAGATAGTAAATCTAATATATTTATATATGGGATTAAAAAGTTTCCAAAACTCCAAGAGTATGCAAAAAAACATAATATAACTATATATAGAATAGAAGATGCTTTTATTCGCTCTGTAGCACTGGGGTCCGGATTTGCTAGACCGTACTCTTTAGGAATAGACTCAAGGGGAGTCTATTTTGACCCAAGTAAAGTTTCAGATTTAGAGTATCTACTTCAAAACTATCAATTCAATTCAAATTTAATATCTCGTGCCAAAAAGGTAAGAGAAATGATACTCAACTCTAAATTTTCCAAATATAACTACTTAGAACATGTAAACCTGAATATAGATAGAGAGAAATATAGTAAAGTTATATTGGTTACAGGTCAAGTAGAAGATGATATGTCTATTAAATATGGTGCATTTGGTTTAAATAATAGCGATTTGTTGGAAATAGTAAAAGAAAAAAATAGAGATGCCTATATTATCTATAAACCTCATCCTGATGTACTATCTGGAAATAGGATAGGTAAAGTATCAAACGAAACTATTAAAAAATGTACCAATAGGGTCGTTACCAATATTAGTATAGATAGTGCAATAGAAGCGTGTGATGAGGTTCACACCTTAACTTCAGGTGCAGGATTTGATGCCCTACTTCGTAATAAAAGTGTATTTACCTATGGTATGCCATTTTATGCTGGTTGGGGATTAACAACAGACTATAGAGAGTGTAAAAGAAGAACTAGAAGAGTATCATTAGATGAGCTTGTGGCTGTCGCACTTATACTATACCCTAGATATATATCTCCTAAAACTAATAAATTTTGTGAAGTTGAACAGACTCTAAAGGAGTTAAAGGAGGAACAAGATTACTATTTTAATCATAAACTATATAGATATATGGTAAATCTTAAAGGGTATATTTTACCAAGAGGCAGAAGATTTATTCGTACAATGTTAAAACCTTTAAAAGTATCGATTTAACTAAAAATATTATTTATTATGTAAAATAGTTTTACACTCTCTAAAAAAATAGTTAATCTGCCAATTTTATTTACAAAAATGGCTTATTAAACTATAAATTTCTCAACTTTTACACAAAAAATAGATATTGTATATTATGCAGAATAATAGATAAAAAAGGAATAGAGTTATGAACCATATTTTTATAATTGCAACACCTCTAATAACAACTATGTTGTATCTTATAACAGAAAATCTATTGATTATAACAATAATATCAACTACTATTTTCACACTTGTTTTACTATATATATATAATAGTTTAAATAGAAAAGAGAGTTTAAATATTATTAAAAGTAACAATAGAATATATTTTCATCTTAGTGATGATGAACTATTTTCAATCACAATACCAAAAGATGAAGCTCTTGCTGATGTTTTAATAGATGCCATCTCAAGAGAGATAGCAACAATAAAGGAGATGGTTGATAGTATATATTTTATAAACTTTAAAGATGATAAACTTCATAAAAAATTAAATGAAATTATCAAACCTCAACATTAGATTATATCATAATTTTTAATAAAGAGGATTTAAGATTTCTATGAATTATTAAAGAGCCGATTTTGCAGCTTCAAGTGCCTCTTCATAGTTTGGTTCTTGTGTAATTTCAGGTACAACCTGTTTATAGGTTACTCTTCCATCTTTTCCTATTACAAAGATAACTCTTGCTAAAACTCCAGCCAAAGGACCATCTGCTAAAAGCACACCATACGCATTAGCAAAATCTCTATTTCTAAAATCTGAGCAGACCTTAATATTCTCAATTCCAGCAGCACCACACCATCTAGCAGATGCAAATGGTAAATCCATAGATACTGTAATCACCTCTACACCATCAAGAGATGATGCTTCACTATTAAATCTTCTTGTCTCTGCATCACACACACCTGTATCTAATGACGGAACTGCTATTACTAGTTGAACTTTGCCTTCACCACCTATCTGTTCATCTTGAAGCATTGGATTACAATTTACCACTGTTACAACTGGTGCTTTATCACCTACATTAATCTCATTTCCTGCTAAATTGCAAATTATATCATTTTTAAATGTTACTGTTGCCATTTTATTTCCTTATTATTTTTTAGTTGTTGTAATTATAATTTAATTCGGATAAATTTACTCTTAATTTTTTAAAAAAAAATAAAAAAAAATTAATAACGATATATAATATTATAAAACATAAAGGGGTAAATAGATATAATTATGATAATATTTTTTTAAAAAGAAGTTTCTAATGGATAAAATTATAAAGAAATTAAAAAATAATAGCTATTTGCTACAGATTGTAACGCTTATTTCGGGTACTCTAATAGCACAGATTGTAATGTTACTCTCTATTCCAATTTTAACTAGACTCTATAATCCAAGTGAATTTGGGATATATTCTCTCTTTTTTGCAGTAGCAAGTATGGTTGGAATGGTATCAAGTTTAAACTATGAACAGGCTATTTTATTACCAAAATCTAATCGAAATGCCCAAGTTTTGGTCTTTGTATCTATTATTATATCTACCATCATATCTTTTGTATTGGCTATATTTTTATATGTCTTTTATAACTTTTTTCTAAACTATTTTAACCATAACAGTTACATGATATGGCTGTTACCATTTGCTACACTTACTATTGGATTAATGCAAATTTTTGATGCCTACTCAACAAGAAAAGAGTTTTATAAAAAAATTGCTACTACCAAAATGGTCTCATCTGTTGCAACAGTTACTCTACAAAGTAGCTCAAGATATATTTTTAATATTAATGGATTGGTATTGGGAAAAGTTTTATCTGATATGTTTGCACTACTTCTGCTTATATCTTTTCATATAAAAAAACAGACTCTACAATTAAAATATATATCTAAAAGAGGATTAGGAGTCAATATGAAACGGCATAAAAATTTTCCAAAATATCAGACAGCATCTACTCTTATCAACTCTTTTTCTCATAATATACCTCTTTTTCTCTTTTCTACTCTATTCTCACCTGCTATATCAGGATTTTACGCTTTAACATATAGAGCTATGCAAACACCAACACTATTAGTATCAAATGCTACAAGAAGTGTATATTATCAAAAGGCATCTAAAATGTATGCTAGGGGGGAAGATATTTTTCCTCTATATAAAAAGACAACATTAGGATTGGTTAAACTATTTATAATACCTTTTTTTATAATTTTAATATTTGGTCAAGAGATATTTACCCTATTTTTTGGATATGAGTGGAAAGAGGCTGGATTTATTGCTCAAATATCTGTTATTTGGTTTGCTTTTGGATTTATATCACCACCCACTACAGTAATGTTTAATATATACTCTCTTCAGAAAATTAGATTACTTATTCAGATAATAACTATGCTTATGAGAGTATTGTCAATATATATAGGTTTCTATTTTTACAACTCATATATAATCTCCCTAATAATATTTGTTGCTGTTGGAGTAGTTCACAATATGGGTGTCATGTACTATATATATAGAGAAATAGTGAAAAAAAGGAGAGTATAATGAAATTAAGCTTTTTTGGAGATACAGTATTAGATAGAGTCTATAAAATAGATTTTGAAATAGATAGATTTATTTTTAATTTAGAGACTCCACTCTCTTGTAAAGGTACTCCGGCTAAATTTAAGGTGAATATCTGTCAAAATAGGTCATATATAAAAGAGACATTTAAAAAAGTACCACTCGCTGTATCTTTAGCAAATAATCATATAATGGATTTTGGAGAAGAGGCTTTTAAAAAGACAATAGAGATATTAACTTCTCACAATATCCCATATTTTGGTGCTGGTTTAGAGAGTGAAAATTTTAATAATCCAACTATTATAGAGTTTGCAGATAAAAAAATAGCTCTTTTGGGGTATAGCTGTCCATCAACCCACTCTATTTTTGGAGATAAAAATAGTAATGGAAGTGCAAAGTTAGATATAGATAGAATATTAAAAGATATAAACTATCTTAAACTTAAAGTTGATTTTATTATAATACAACCACATTGGGGTATTCAAGAGATACCATTTCCCAAATTTTCAGATAGAGAGATAGCACATAGATTAATAGATGAGGGTGCAGACCTTATTATTGGTCACCATGCACATGTAATACAGAGTTTTGAAATCTATAAAAATAGATATATATTTTATGGGATTGGAAACTTTATATTTCCCAATTTAGATACTCCTACAAGATGGAACGGAAAGGAGTTTACAGCTAGACGAATAAAAAAACAGGAGATTGAACATCGTAGGTCAATTGTCGTAACATTAGATAGTAATTTAGAGGTGGATTTTTTTACAGTAGAGTTAAATGGTATAGTTGTAAAAGAGAATAGATTTCCAATACCTAAATGGTTACCAAATTCAGATAAGAGTTTTAATAAAAGGTTAGCTTTGTATAATAAAAAAGCTATGATAAAGAGATTTTTGAGAAATCCTAAACTTCCTAATATGGGACATATTAAGGAGTTATTAAAGTAGTTGGAGTTTATATGTTAGAGCAGACAAATACATTGATACTTTTTATACTCTATCTATCTCTATTCATCTATATATCAAGATATATACTATATATAGTTAAAGATGGGTGGAGTATGGTAGCTGTATTTCTGCTCTTTTGGACAATTGAGTATCTTATTATCCCTTTAAGTATGATTTTAAATGATACAATCTTCTTTCTTGATTATAAACTATTAGACCTCTATGTAGAAAATCACGGTATCGATAGATTTTATAGCTACAAATCTTTTGCAGTTGTCTCTATTTTTATTGCTATATTTTTTTTGGGGGTTAAATCTGTTAAAAATGTTCAGATGACACAATACACTCTTAAAGAGAGAAAAGTAAAAATATTATCAAAAGAGTATAATATACTTGTAGCAATAGGTCTATTTTTGGCTTTTTTATCACTTGCTTCAATCTTTATATACGCTTCACAATTTGGAGGTATGCAAAGAGCGATAGAGGCAGCTGACGCGGTTAGGTCTGGTCATGGTGATGAGTTTTGGATTAATAAAAAGTATATTTTTGTTTACCGTTTTATCCCTTTTTCTATCTTGTCAATTATTATCTTTTTTTTACTCAAGGATAATAGAGGATTTTGGAGATGGTTAATAGTGTGGATTGGGTTTGGAGTTGCTCTATTTTCGAGATTTTTCCTATTTAAAAGTAAACAGGCAATTATTGAATTAATACTACTATATCTTTTTTACATATCACTTAAAAATAGGAAAAGCTATCTTTTTCACTTTAGCATACTCTTTATTTTAGCAGTTTTTTTTATTCCCGCACTGGAGAGCTATCTTGATACAGGGAAATTTGTTATATCAGATGCCTCTAATATTGTTCAAGCAATATTAAATATGTTAACTTTTTTCAATTTTGACCAAACCTCTTTAGAGTTTGCATTAAATAAAAATTATGATTTTATATATTTTGAAGGTGTTATATCCGGTTTGCGTGGTAAACTTATACCTATATCTTGGTTAACAAATATGAATGAAAATACCATTTTTACAAACACTTACTACTTCTATAATCTAAAAGAGGCAATAGTTCCTCCCGGTGTTGTGGCATTTGGATTTTATAATTTAAGTGTAGCAGGAGTTATAATAGTAGCTTTTATATCTGGCTATTTAGTTAAAAAAATAGATTACTTTTTTAATAATGTTATAAGTTATGCACCTAAATTTATTATCCTCTATGCTTTTGTCATGACAAAAGTTTTTACATGGGTTAGAACAGGAATTCCAAAATTTACATTTTATGATACAGTACTAATCGTCCTATCTCTTATTTTATTAATTGGATATAAAAGAGAGCAAATAGCAAAAATAGCCAAGAGGTCAACAATAAGTATATATTAAATTTATTTATTAATTCATAATAATAAATGGAAATTAATATTTTTTAATGTATAATCAAAACTTCCAAAGAAGGTTAAGAGATGATTATAGTTGAGGATATACCACTATTTAGTAATCTAAATAAAAAATTTCATGATGAATTGCGTGAGAATATATATGTTAGAAAATTCTCAAAAAATGGGATTGTCTTTTATGAAGGGGATTGTAGTGATTATTTACATATCCTATTAGAGGGTCAAGTTCGTTTATATAAAACTTCACACAAAAACTCTATGATACAACTACATAGATTAAATGCTCCCGACACTATTGGAGAATATGCCTGTTTAGAACAAGTAGCATTTCCTGCCACTTGTGAATTTATATCTAGTAGTGGAAAGATAGGAATGTTGCATTTTAATAAAGTTAAAGAGTATCTAAAAGAGCCTGAATTCTCTTTAGCACTTTTGAAATCTATGACAAATAAAATAATGATGCTTTCATCTTTAGTTCATAAAGAGACAATTCTCTCTTCTGAGGCTAAAGTTGTGGACCTTATTTTAAATGAGATAGATATATTTAATCGTATAAAGAATAATGAAATCGCCTCAATATTGAATATTACACCAGAAACATTATCTCGCATTTTAGGAAAATTAAAAAAGAAAAACTTTATTAATATAAAAAATCATATTGTTACAATTGTAAATATGGAAGCTCTGCATATTATAATAGAAAAAAATACCATTAAAGCCTGTTCTAATTGTTTAGCAAACAGAAAAAAATCTTTGAAGTGATAACTATTTTATCTGTTCAATAGGTGAAACAACTCCAGACCAATTTGGAACTATATTCAAAATCAAAGTTAATTAACTATTACAAAAAACATTATAGCTTTCAGCCCAAACGCTAAAGACGATTGAGATTTCAGCTATTTAGTTATTAAATACATGGGTCAATAACAGCATGTTCATTAGGATATAGGTAAACCTCCACTCTTCTATTTAATGCCCAATTCGTCGGATTTGTATTTGGAACCAACGGTTTTGAATATGAACACCCTTTTGAGAAAATTGAGTTTGGAATACCTCCATTTTTTAATATATTTCCAACAGATATAGCTCTATTTTCAGATAATCTTTGATTATATTCATATCCACCTCTATTATCTGTATGCCCTACAGTTTGAATTATCATATTTGGATATTTTCTAAATACAGATAACATATTTCGGATTTCTGCTCTTGCTGATGGTGTAGGAGTAGCTGAATTTGTTGCAAACATCATCGGAGAACGGAACATAATCTTTACAAATTTATCTGTATTTGATACGACTAAATCTTTATCTGGATTTTTTTCCGCAGTTGGACTATTATCAACATTTGTATTTAAGACCTGTGCCACCTCTTTAGCTTGTTGGTCAAGACTATATCCAATAGCCGCACCGATAGCTGCACCACTTGCTGCACCAATTGCCATTCTTCTGCCTCTACTTGTTCTTTTAGTATCTGTAGCAGCACCTACTGTTGCACCAAGTAATGCACCCGCAATTGCACCTATTTGAGTTTTATTCATTCCACTACTCCCAGTGCCACCTTGTGGTGCAGTACAACCTACTACCATAAAAATAGCTACTGTCGTAGCAATAATAGGAGTTAATATTTTTTTCTTCATCTCTATTCCTTGTTTTATTTAATTATAATCTATTATTGTTAATTAATTGTGAAAATTAATTGCTTCTACTACCCGGTTTAATAGCTATACTACCCTTTTTACACATAGGACACTGATTTGGCTTAAACATTTCAAATATAAAATCATCTAATGCAAACAAAGGTATATCCAATGGAAGTTTGCACTCTTTTTTAGATATTATATTACTCCCTTCTCGCTTACAAAATCCTCTATTTGCAAGTGAAGCAAAAGCGACAACTGTACCACCTAAACTCTCTATCACTTTAAATGCTTCCATTGCAGAGCCTCCTGTTGTAATAATATCCTCACATATAAGAACTTTTTCTCCCTCTTTTATCTTAAATCCTCGACGAAGTTCCATAACCCCATCTCTTCTTTCAACAAAGATGGAGCGAACATTTAATGCTCGTGCTAACTCATAACCTGCTAATATTCCACCAAGTGCAGGGGCACAGACAGTATCTATCTCTATTTTACTATTTCTGATTATATCTGCTAGGGCAGAGGCTAACATTTCTGCTCGTTTAGGCTCTTCTAGCACTTTTGCACTCTGTAAATAACGGTTTGAGTGATTACCGCTAGATAGAATAAAATGACCCTCCAATAGAGCATCTGCCTCTTTATATATTCCCTCTATATTCATTTTTATACCTTTAATATCTCGGCTTGTTTTATCGATAAGAGTCTATCAACCTCTGCTATATTATCATCAGTAATTTTTTGAATTTTAGTATGAGCTTTTTTTGATTCATCTTCACTTATCTCTTTTGCCCTTTCCAACTCTTTTATATCATTATTGGCATCTTTTCTAATATTTCTAATTGCTATTTTTGCCTTCTCAGACATAGCTTTTGCCTGTTTAACAATCTCTTTTCTCTGTTCACTTGTCATTGCAGGAAAATATAATTTTATAAAATCGCCATCATTATTAGGATTAACACCTATATTTGCACTTTGGATTGCTCTTTCAATTGGAGCTAACATACTCTTCTCCCAAGGAGTAATAGAGATAGTTGTGGCGTCTATTGCTAATACATTTCCTACTTGATTTAAAGGAGTAGGTGTTCCATAGTAATTGACTCTAATATGGTCAACAATATTAGTAGTCACTTTGCCTGTTCTCAATGTAGAGAAGTCTCTTTTTAAAGCGGTAATACTCTTTTGCATATGCTCTTTTGCATCATCATATATCTCATTTAACATTATAATTTCCTTATTGTTAATTTTAAATAGTGAATTCTACCGTTTTTTTGCTTGATAATGAGTTTAAAATATAGATTTATGCTTGGAGGCAATACCTCCATAAAAGTTATTTCTTAGCACTATTTGTATCTATTACTGTTGGAACTGCTGTTGAGGTTGATATTGTATCGGCTACAGATTTATTTTTCTGTTGATTATATAGATAACCCATTGCTAATGTATTAATAATAAAGAGTATCGCCAATACAAATGTGGTCTTTGCTAAAAAACTTGCTGGTCCTTTTGCTCCAAACATTGATTCATTACTACCACTATACGCACCTAAACCAATACTTGAACTTTTTTGTAATAAAACAGTAATGATAATAGCAATTGTTAAGATAACTTGAATAACTAATAGGGTTGAAGTCATACTTTCCTCTTTTAATCGTTGGAGATTTTGCTCCAAATTGGATATAATTTGGGCGATTATACCCTAAACTAATTAAAATAGAGGTAAATGAATAGTACTATGAATGTGATTGATGAGTTTTCGAGATTTGCAAATCTTTATGATACCTATAATATTATACAGAGTAAGGTAGCAAAAAAAGTCGTATCTATGATAGATAATAAAAATTATAATAGCATATTGGATATGGGTTGTGGTAGTGGTTTAATATATAAAGAGATAATAAAATGTGGTCTCTATTTTGAAAATTTTATAGCTCTTGATTTCTCAAAAGAGATGTTAAACATTCACCCAAACTCTACAAAAATTAAAAAACTTCATTTTAATTTTAATAATAGAGACGATTTTTTAAATCTTAAACAAAATAGATATGATTGTGTTATATCCTCTTCTGCTCTACAGTGGAGTTTGGATTTAGATATGAGTTTAAAAGAGATAAGTAAACTCTCAAATAGGTTTTATATCTCTTTTTTTACATCTAACACCTTCTTTTCTCTTCATAAAGTGGCAGGTATTAAATCACCAATCTATGCAGAGGATACCATAAAAAGTGTTGTTAGAAAATATTTTAATGCTTCATTTGAGATAGTAGATTATAAATTAGAATTTTCTAATGTTCATAAAATGTTAAGATATATTAAGCGAAGTGGAGTAAGTGGGGGGAAAAAACGATTAAGTTATAAAGAGATAAAAAAAATTTTAGAACACTATCCACTTAACTATTTAGAGTTTGAAGTCCTATTTATAAATGCCACCTCTAAAAATTATAGAGAGTAATTTAAAAAATAGTTCTTCTCTAACTCATAAATTTCATATCGAATTTGTTTAAACCGTTTACTATACTCAATATTTTTCAATTTAAACATCTCTTCAAGCACTCTAGCAGACTCTTCTGTTCTTGAAAAATTGGCTATAATCACACTCTCAACAGTTTTTCGAGATAGTTCACTCTTTGTTGAGTTTTTTTGAACATCACCAATAATATCACGATACTGTAGCCTTTTTTTGCTATACATACCTTGTAGTTGATGTCGCAACTCTTTGATTTTCGAGGTTATATTTCTATCATCATGGATATATCTACATACATCTTCAACAACACGAAGTCCCTCTTTTAAACGGTTCAGATTAGCATCAATAAGTCTCTCTATCTTCGGACTTATTTCGTCCAAAGATTTATTTGGTTTACTGTTATTAGTCATCACCCGGGAATAAACCTAATAGTTGTAATATTGCTGTAAACATATTTAGAAAGTCTAAATATAGAGAGATTGCTGCATCAACTTCAGAATCATAAGCACCATTTGCAATATTTTGAGTATCATAAATGGTAAATATAGAGAATAGAAGTAGAATTCCCGCCGTAATTATAATATGCATCATTGGACTTTTAAGTATAAAGTAGTTTACAAGTGAAGCTATAATTACTATTATAAGTGTAATAAATAGCGGTTTACCCCAACTTGAAAAATCACTTTTTGAGTTAATTGCAAAAATACTCAATGCCCCAAATAGTACAGATGTCATTAAAAATGCCGTACCAATTGTGCCACCACTTCCCATTCCTATTAATCTAGCAAGTAATGGAACTAATGAAACACCTGTTGTAAAGGTAAAAACAAAAAGAGCCATGAGATTAAGACCCGGTTTATTTCTTGTCATACCTAAACCGATAAATAGCATAAATAGTTCAAATCCAAATATAAACCATTTATACTCCATTACAGTTGTCGCATAAGGCATAGTCACATAGGCACCAACTGCGGCTGCCACCATACTACCAGCTAAAAGTTGGTAGGTTTTTTTCATAAAATCAACACTTACACTCTCTACCCCTTGGGTATATCCTGCAGTAATTGTACTATTGTTGTAATCTCTATTATAAAGAGCCATCATCAAATCCTTTACTATTTAGACTACACAAGTCTATAAAATAATTTTGCCAAGTATATTGAGTTGAAGTTTAAGATTAGTTGAAAACAGTTTGCCTATTTTAATAAAAAGAGAGAAATAGTCTCTCTTTTTATCTGAAGTTTAAATTAATATACACCTAAAGATTGCATTGTAGCCATTGACAGACCAGCAACTGGTAATCCTTTAGCTTTTTGATAAGCTCTTATAGCATTTCTTGATTCTGTACCCCAAATACCATCAATTGGACCACTATAGAACCCTTTTTCTTTTAATGCTCGTTGAACTTGTGTAATCATTGTACTATTAATACTAGATTTACATACAATTGGTACCCATTTAGCATAACCCTCTGCAATTTTTTTCTTTTTTGTTATAGTTTTATATGTAGCTGGAATTGCAATTCTTCTCTCACTCGCAGGTTGAATAAGTTTTTTAATTCTAATAGTGGTATATTTAGCAGGAGTTTTTACCTTTCTGGTCGTTGCAGGTTTAGCAACTACTTGCTTAGGAACTTTTTTATAAACAGCCGGTTGTGCAACTAAACATATTCTATTACATTGATTTGTAGTGCGAGTTCTCGCATTCTTACCACTAGCATCTGACCAAGTATATCTACCATCAGAAACCTTTTTAGTTTGTGTTACAGTTTTATATCTTGCAGGAACAGGAATTGTTCTAGTAGTTGCTGGTTGAACCAACTCTTGGATTTGTACTGTTTTATATACAGGTGGAGTGGTCACTTTTCTAGTTCTAGCAGGTTTAGCTACAACCTGTTTAGTAACTGTTTTATATGTAGCAGGAATTTCTACCAAACAGACAACCTCAGACTGATTACATCCTCTATCCGCACATCTAGTCTTTTTCCACTCTGTTCTAGCCGGTGCAATTAAGACTTTCTGTTTTACAGTTTTATATTGTGCTGGTTGTTTAACAAGTCTCTCTGTTCCTTCTGAAACTAAAATTTTTTTAGTAACCGTTCTATATTTAGCAGGAACTGCAATAACTTTTTCAGTAGCCTCCGCCGCTAAAACTTTTTGGGTAATTGTTGTATATTTCTCTGGAATATAGTGTTCATAATAACATGTTCCCGGTCTTGCACCACTAATATCCATACCGGCTGCCCCTGCAGATTGAACACATGTATCAGAAGCCTCTGGTGCATTAGGGCTAAGACTTGTTCTCCATGTCTGCTGTGCAGGTTTAACCAACATTTTTTCATAAACAGTTTTATATCTAGGTGGTGAGGTAATTACCCTTTCTGTCCCATCACTTACTTTGATTTTTTCAGTTACCCAACCATATTTTGCAGGAATTACTTCTACTTTTTCACTCGGTTCACTAACTAATACCCTCTCTGTAGTAGTAGTATATTTTGCAGGGAAAAAAGCTTTTGTAAAACATTGTCCCGGTCTAGCAGGTGGCAAATCATCCCCATCTATTGCTGATGCAGCATTTGCTGTTGTTAATATTGCTGTAGCAATCAATGATAACTTCAGTGTAGCTCTAATAGTCATAATATTCTCCTAATATATTTATATGCCAATAAAATTAACGCATAGGTAATTATAAATAAGTTTACCTCTAGCTAACCTTAAAACAAAAAACAATATTAAAAATACTTTTCCATATCTAATTAATCTACCATGTTAAAAAATAACACAAACATTTAATAATATAAATATATATATAATAATTAATATTGTTATATTTAGTCAACAAAAATGCAACTGATATAAAATCGAACTAACACCTTATATAGATTTATTCCAACGGCTAAAAACCATTTGAATTTCTACTAAAAGCTATTAAATGCAATTCTTTGAATTCTTCGACCCATAATTTTTCTATTGACAATTGAAGATATTTTTGATTTCTGTTTAAATCTACTATATGATTTATTATAAAATTCGACTATTTCACTTGTTTTAAGCATAATATGATTTAAATTAGCAATTGCTTTCTCTTTTATATCTATATCTTTTAAACCTCTCTTTATTAACATAATTTCATCATACCATAGTATTTTTAATTCATTTAATTTGGCTCTAACTTTTGGAAGTTTTGTACCCTTTATATTTAAAGATTTATCTCCATCTATAAGTCCTATAAGAACTCTATGAAATCGTTTTTGAGATGATTTAAGAGACTTAATATTAATATTATCTTTTTGTAATTCTTTTACAATATCTACAATAATCCCCTGCTGTTTTTGAGCTAATTTCATATCATTAAAGAGTTTATAACTGTCTGTTAATGCATAATCATCTGAATATGCCAATAGTGAAGTTGTCCCTAAAGTTAATGTAACGATTGCTATTTTTGTAAGCTCTCTCATTTTTTATTTCCCTTTTATTTTCTTTTCTTAAAGAAATGATAACAACCAATTTAGTAGTAATAATGAAAAAATTTAGATATAATTCAAAATATAGAAAAATTATCATAATGTGTATTTATAATAATTTTTCAATGTTTAAAAAGATTTTATATATAATATATATAAACTATTTCTATTAAATAAAACAAAAAAAGAGGT
>Ga0256914_1000910_pt1 | contig 28378 bp, 39 predicted proteins | sample HulkmetaG_FD_191571 | JGI IMG/M metagenome (GOLD analysis project Ga0256914, IMG submission 191571) | Hydrothermal chimney microbial communities from Main Endeavour vent field at the Juan de Fuca Ridge, Pacific Ocean - Hulk | ecosystem: Environmental > Aquatic > Marine > Hydrothermal vents ... | reverse complement strand
AACGCCGAGCAGCTCCCCTTTCCCGACGACAGCTTCGACTGCATCACCATCGGCTTCGGCCTGCGCAACGTCACCGACAAGCAGAAGGCGCTGGAGGCCATGTACGCCGCCCTGAGGCCCGGTGGCCGCGCCCTGGTGCTGGAGTTCTCCAAGCCCCTGCACACCCCCCTGCAGAAGATCTACGACCTCTACTCCTTCACCCTGCTGCCGAAGATCGGCAAGGCGGTGGTGAACGACGAGGAGAGCTACCGCTACCTGGCCGAGTCCATCCGCGTGCACCCCGACCAGGAGACCCTGCGCGGGATGATGGAGCAGGCCGGCTTCGAGCGCTGCGACTACCACAACCTCACCGGCGGGGTGGTGGCCATCCATCGTGGTTTCAAGCTGTGACATGAGCCTGTTCGTCCGGCCTGCTCTCTCCTGTCGAGCCGGTTCCCCGCTCCGTCCGGCGGGATCCCGCCGCGAAGCCTCCAGGGAAGGATTCGCGGCGGTCCCGCCGAAAGGGCCTTCTGCCGGCTATTGGGCCCCGGAGGGTTTCCATGTCCACCCGTGACCTGGCACTGGCCTCCCTGGAGAAGGCGATCGACGCCCTGCTGGCGCTGGACCCCGTGGCCCGGGAGCGGCTGGCCCGCCACCACGGGAAGGTGATCGGAATTCACCTGCGCGGCCCCGAGCTCACCCTCTATTTCATTCCCGACGAGCAGGGCCGGCTGCAGCTCCAGGGCAGCATCGAGGGCGAGCCCGACGCCCTCCTCTCCGGCTCTCCCCTGGACCTGGTGCGCAGCGGCGACGGCGAGGGCGCCGGCCAGCTCTTCGCCGGCCGCGTCACGATCAGCGGCGACACCGCCCTGGCCCACGACTTCGGCGCCACCCTGGCCGGCCTCGACATCGACTGGGAGGAGCAGCTGTCGAAGTTCACCGGCGATCTGGTAGCCCACGAGTTGGGACAGGCGGTGCGCCAGGTGAAGCGCTACGCCGGGCAGACCGGCGAGCGGCTGGTGCGGGACCTGGGCGAGTACCTCACCGAGGAGGCGAGGCTGCTGCCCACCCCCGCCGAGGTGGAGGCGTTCGTCGAGGAGGTGGACCGCCTGCGGGACGACGCAGAGCGACTGGAGGCGCGGGTGAAGCACCTGGAACGCAGCCTGGCGAAGAGGACGCCCCCCGAATGATCCCCCTGCGCCAGGGAATACGGGTGATCCACATCACCTGGGTGCTGCTGCGCAACGGCCTGGACGAGTTCATCCTGGCCGCCCACCTCTTCCGTCCCATCCGCTTCTTCCGCTTCTTCTCGCCCTTCTACTGGCTGCAGCGGGGCCAGCGCCCCGGCTACGGCGTGCGCATCCGCCGGACCCTGGAGGAGCTGGGCCCCATCTACGTCAAGTTCGGCCAGATCCTCTCCACCCGGCGCGACCTGCTGCCCGACGAGATCGCCGAGGAGCTGATCAAGCTCCAAGACCAGGTGCCCCCCTTCCCCGGCAGCCAGGCGCGCAGGATCGTGGAGCAGGCGCTGGGCGACGACGTCCACCGCATCTTTGCCCGCTTCGACGAGACGCCCCTCGCCTCGGCCTCCATCGCCCAGGTGCACGCCGCCACCCTGCACGACGGCCAGGAGGTGATCGTGAAGGTGGTGCGCCCCGGTATCGAGAAGGCGATCCGGCGCGACGTGGAGCTGATGTACACCATCGCCCGCCTGGCGGTGCGCTACTCGAGTGAGGCGCGCCGCCTGCGCCTGGTGGAGGTGGTGCAGGAGTACGAAAAGACCATCTTCGACGAGCTGGACCTGATGCGCGAGGCGGCCAACGCCTCGCAGCTGCGGCGCAACTGGCTGAACAGCGAGATGCTCTACATCCCCGAGGTCTACTGGGACTACTGCCGCCAGAACGTGCTGGTGATGGAGCGGGTCTACGGCACCCCAGTGGACCAGGTGGAGGAGCTCAAGCGCCAGGGGGTCTCCATGGCGCTGCTGGGCGAGCGGGGCGTGGAGATCTTCTTCACCCAGGTCTTCCGCGACAACTTCTTCCACGCCGACATGCACCCGGGCAACATCTTCGTCGACCGCGACGGACGCTACATCAGCGTGGACTTCGGCATCATGGGCACCCTCACCCGCGAGGACCAGCGCTACCTGGCGGAGAACCTGCTGGCCTTCTTCCACCGCGACTACCGCCGCGTGGCCGAGCTCCACGTGGAGTCGGGCTGGGTGCCGCCGGGCACCCGGGTGGAGGAGTTCGAGGCGGCCATCCGCACCGTGAGCGAGCCCATCTGGGAGAAGCCCATTGCAGAGATCTCCTTCGGCCACTTCCTGCTGCGCCTGTTCCAGACTGCCCGCCGCTTCGACATGGAGGTGCAGCCCCAGCTGGTGCTGCTGCAGAAGACCCTGCTCAACATCGAGGGGCTGGGGCGTATGCTCTACCCCGAGCTGGACCTGTGGGCCACCGCCAAGCCCTTCATGGAGCGCTGGCTCTCCGAGCAGGTGGGTCCCAGGGCCTTCCTGCGGCGCCTGAAGGAGAACGCGCCGCAGATGTCGGAGGAGCTGCCCGAGGTGCCCCACCTGGCCTACAAGGTGCTCAGCCAGGCGGCCGAGGGAAAGCTCACGGTGAACTGGAAGTCGCGCGATCTGCGCCTGCTGCGCCGGGAGCTGAAGCGGGAGCAGCAGCGCACCCGGCTGGTGGTGGCCGGCGGCGCGCTGCTGGTGGCCGGCGTCCTCCTGGGCGGCGTGGGCACGCCCCTGCTGCCCACGGCCCTGCTACCCTGGACCAGCGGCGGACTCGGCCTGGCGGGGATGGCACTGGCCGGCAGAGGACTCCTCAAGGGCTGAAGTATTCAGCGACCCGAATCCCCTCTCGCCTCCTCTGCGAGGGGCTCGCCGGCAGGAGGCGTCTTCTTTTTCCCCGGTATCCCCGGGCTTGACACGCAGGCCCTCCACCGCCTCGCCATTGACGAGGAGCTCGAGGCCGAGTTTCTCGTGAAGCTGCTCGGCGGGTACGAAGGGAAGGAAGGCCAGACTCATGGGAACCGGCGGCAGAAGATCGAACTCGAGGCTCCCCCACTCCTTCGCGTACCGCTGCAGCACCCGTTCCAGCCCGGGACCGGGAACCACGCCCCACCGTTCCAGGCTCTCCACCGCGGCCGCCGCGAGCCGGGACTCGAAGGCCACCGGGGTGAGCTGAAGCCTGGCGGCACACCGGCGCACCAGACGCCTGCCGAAGTCGGGCTCCACCGTCACCTTCACGCGGAACATGGAAAGCAGGGCCGTGGCCAGCTGCCCGCCCCGGAACCCTTCGTCGGTGACGTTCTGCAGCCGGACCTCCAGCTCCAGCCCCTCGCCTTCGCGGACCTGAAGCTCCGCGCCGGCCTCCAGGGTGGAGGCCTCCGGCCGGTAGCCGTAGCGGCCCTTCACTTCCGCTTCCAGGTGGTCGAACCCGAGCATCCGAAACAGCCGTGGAGAGAGGCCCCGGTCGAGATCGCAGCCATCCCCCGCTCCCGGGGCCCGGCCAGCCAGCGGCAGCCGCGCCTCCGCCACGTGCACGGAAAGGAACCGGGGAGGCCCGAAACCGGCAAGGGGGTTGTTGCGCAGCAGGTAGATCGGCACGGCAGGGCCCCGCAACTCCACCCGGCCCAGTTCCAGCGGCGCCGCGAGGCCGGGAAGCTCCAGCCTGGCGCCCTCGATCTCCACTTCACCGAGGAGGCTGGTGCGCACCTCCCGGTACCGGAACCGGATCCCCGAGTCGTCCTGCGCCAGCCGGTCCAGCACGAAGAAGTGGAACCCCCAGTGGGCCAGCATGCCCAGGAAGAGCGGAAGCCCGAAAATCCAGAGCCAGAGGTTTCTGCGGCGTCTCATGCGGTGGCGCGGTCATGCCCCGGCCGCATGAGCGGTTCTTCCACCTGGCGGCGCGCCTCGCCGCCCAGCAGGAGTTCGATGAGCTCCAGGGCAAAATCCATGGCCGTACCCGGCCCCCGCGAAGTGACCACCTTGCCGTCGATGACCACCGGCCGGTCGAGGAGCCGGGTGGCGGGAAGGTCCATGGCTTCCAGGACGCCGGGGTAGGAGGTGGCCTGACGCGCCTCCAGCAACCCGGCCGTCGCCAGCACCTTGGGGGCCGCGCAGATGGCGGCGGTGTAGCGGCCCTGGCGGGCCATCCGCTGCAGCAGCTCCCGGATACGCGGATCGTTCTGCAGATGATCGGCCCCCGGCAGGCCGCCGGGCAGCACCACCATGTCGAACTCCTCGGAGAGCACCCGGTCCAGCGTGGTGTCCGGCACCAGGACCACGCCGCGGCTGCACTGGACGGGTCCCTCCTCCAGTCCCGCCGTCACCACCTCGATGCCCGCCCGCCTGAGCAGGTCGATGATGGTGACCGCCTCCAGCTCTTCACACCCCTGTGCCAGGGGAACCAGCACCCTTGCCATCGTTCTTCCCCCATCGTTGTGGATCAAGAGAGATTATCGGGAAACGGGAAAATGCGACCGGATCCCCCTTTTTCCGCCGCCGGCAGGAAAAGGGGGGCGGCTTGCGCCGTCACTGCCGTGAACCGGCGAATATCGCCATTCCCTTGAGCAGGTTGAGCGCTTCGTTGAGTTCGTAGTCCTTCTCCAGCAGGCCGTTGTCCTTGCCGTTCTGTTTCTTCTTCCTCTTCTTCCCGTTGGGGTTGGCCAGGTGATCGGCCAGGTCGGCCTCCCGCAACTGCGGAGTGTTCCGCTCCACCTGTTCCAGCCTGACCCGGGTGAGCAGGATGTCGGGCTCGATGCCCTCCGCCTGGATGGATCGGCCGCTGGGCGTGTAGTAGCGGGCCGTGGTCAGTTTGATAGCGATCTTGTCGCTGATGGGAATGATGGACTGCACGGATCCCTTGCCGAAGGTGGTGCGTCCCATGATCACCGCCCGCCGGTGATCCTGCAGCGCACCCGCCACGATCTCGGATGCCGAGGCCGAACCCTCGTTCACCAGCACCACCAGGGGCGCGCCGTCGAGCTCGTCCCCGGGCTGGGCCCTGAACTCCAGGCGGGACTCCTTCTCGCGGCCCTGGGTGTAGACGATGAGCCCCTTGTCCAGAAAGGCATCACTCACCGCCACCGCGGCCTGCAGCACCCCGCCGGGATTGTTGCGCAGGTCCAGCACCAGCCCCTTCAGCCTGCCGCCGCTCTTTTTCTCCAGCCTGCGGATGGCCCGCAGCATGTCCTGGGGCGTGGGTGCCTGGAACTGGGAGAGCCGCACGTAACCGAACCCGGGCGCCAGCTCCTCCCACTTCACGCTGGCCTGCTTGATGATGGCGCGCGTGATCTCGAACACCAGCGGCTTGGGTTCGCCGGCGCGCCGCACCGTGAGCTTGATCTTCGTCCCCGGCTTGCCGCGCATGATCTTCACCGCCTCCGTGAGGCTCATGCCCTTCACCGGCCGGTCGTCGAGGCGGATGATGAGGTCGCCGGCCCGGATGCCCGCCCGCTGTGCCGGGGTGTCGTCGATGGGGGCAATGACCTTGATGAAACCGTCCTCCATGCCCACCTCGATGCCGAGGCCGCCGAACTCGCCGCTGGTTCCCTCCTGCAGCTCCTTGTAGTCCTCTTCGTCCAGGTAGGCGGAATGGGGATCGAGTCCCTCCAGCATGCCGCGGATGGCATGGTCGAGCAGGTCGCGGTCACTCACCGGCTCCACGTAGTCCTGCTTGATGCGGCCGAAGATGTTGGCGAAGATGCGCAGCTCCTTGAGCGGCAGCCCCTCTTCCTTCGCGGCACTCTCCGTGGCCAGGGAAGGCGCGCAGGCCGCCAGCAGCGCCGCAATCAGGCTCCAGTGGAGCAGTTGTCTCGAAAACGCTTTCATCGATGATCCTCAGCCCACCTTGCGGCCGGATGCCCTGCGGCACCACCCGACCGGATCGACCGGCCTGCCCTCGTGGCGGATGCCGAAATAGATACCGGGTTCCCTGAGCCCGCCGGAACGGCCGGCCAGCCCGATCACTTCACCCTCGCGGACCCACTCCCCCGTCTCCTTGAGAAGGCTCTGGTTGTGGCCATAGAGTGTCATGTAGCCGTTGCCGTGGTCGATGATGACGAGCAACCCGTAGCCACGCAGCCAGTCGGCATAGGCTACCCTGCCGCCGTGCACGGCCTTCACCTCGCGGCCTTCGGGAGCCCTGATTATAACGCCGTCCCACCGCAGGTTACCGATTTTCTCCGCGCCGAAGGCGACGGCCAGCCGGCCCGCCAGCGGCCACCCCAGCCGTCCCCTGCGCTCGGCGAACTCCTGCTGCTCGGGAAGCTGGAGCGACTGCAGCGCCCTGCCGCTCTCCTCCACCAGCCGCTCCAGGCGGCGCGCATCTTCCTCCAGGCGCTCGAGCCGCTTCCCGCCCTGGCGCAGCTCCCGCTCCAGGCGGGCGAGGAGCGCTTGCCGCTCCCGCTTCCGTTCCTGGAGCTGCTGGCGCTCCTCGGCGAGCCGCCGGGAGAGCGCTTCCAGTTCTCCCCGCTTGCGTTCGGCCTCCCCGGCCAGTTGCTGCAGCTGCTGCAGGCGGGTTTCCAGCTCCCGCAGCCTGGCCGCCCGGACATCGGCAAGGTAATCATGGTAGGCCAGGATGCGGCTCACCAGGGCCGGATCCTCCTGGTTGAGCAGCAGTTTCAGACGTTCCTCCCGACCGGCCAGGAAGGCGGCACGCACCAGCGCGGCGAGTTCGTGGCGAAGCGTCCCGATGCGCCCCCGCTGCATCTCCATCTCCCGCTGCAGCTGCTGCACGCGCGCTTCCAGGGAAGACTGCTCCTGGGTCAGGGCACGGAGGTTGCGCACCAGGGCTCCCACTCGGCGATCCGCCTCGGCCAGCTCGCTGCTGACGCGGTCACGCCGTTCGCGGATGCCGGCCTGCTGCCGGCGCAGGGCTTCGATGGCCTGCTGCAGCCGCCGTGACTCCCCCTCCTCCACGGAACCGCCGGTGCCGGGAAAGAGAGCGCCCAGAACGAGGAGGGCGGCCAGGAGCGCCGAAAAGGGGCGGTCAGGGCTGTGCGTCGTCCTGGTCAAGGAACTCCAGCAGGGGGTGGCCCGTCATCTCCATGGGCTGGGGCAGGCCCATGATGTGCAGCAGGGTGGGGGCGACGTCGCACAACGCGCCCCCGTCGAGCACGCGCGCCGGCCGCTCCCCGAAGTAGATGATGGGCACCGGGTTGGTGGTGTGGGCAGTGTAGGGCTGGCCGGTCTTCTCGTCCAGCATCTTCTCGCAGTTGCCGTGGTCGGCGGTGATGAGCATGGCACCACCCACCTTGTGCACGGCGCGGGTAACGCGCCCCAGGCACTCGTCCAGGGTCTCCACCGCCTGCACCGCCGCCTCGAAGACGCCGGTGTGCCCCACCATGTCGCCGTTGGCGTAGTTGACGATGATGGCGTCGTACTTGCCCCCCTCGATGGCCTCCACCAGCCGGTCGGTCACCTCCGGCGCACTCATCTCCGGCTTGAGGTCGTAGGTGGGCACGTCGGGCGAGGGCACCAGGATGCGGTCCTCGCCCTCGAAGGGTTGCTCGCGCCCGCCGTTGAAGAAGAAGGTGACGTGGGCGTATTTCTCGGTCTCCGCCAGGCGCAGCTGATGCAGGCCCAGGTTGGCGATGTACTCGCCGAAGACGTTCTTGAGCTTCTCCGAGGGGAAGGCCACCGGCACGTCCCACTCCTTGTTGTACTCGGTGAGGGTGACGAAGTCGCCCAGCTTCGGCAGGCGCTTGCGGTCGAAGCAGTCGAACTCCTCCTCGATGAAGGCGCGCACGATCTGGCGCACCCGGTCGGAGCGGTAGTTCATGCTGATGACCACGTCACCGTCCTCGATGCGCACCGGCTTCTCACCGGACGGCACGATGCGGGTGGGCTTGACGAACTCGTCGGTCTCGCCCCGCTCGTAGGCCATGGCCAGTCCCTCCACTGCGCTCTCTGCCTCGAACTCCGCCTCCCCGTCCACCATCAGCCCGTAGGCCAGCCGGATGCGCTCCCAGCGGTTGTCCCGATCCATGGCGTAGTAGCGCCCCACCATGCTGGCGATGCGCCCGACTCCGAGTTCCCGAAACACCTCGTCCATGGCCACGAGCGAAGGCTCGGCGCTCTTTGGCGGCATGTCGCGGCCGTCGAGGAAGGCGTGCACGTAGACCCGGCGGGCGCCCCGCTCCACCGCCAGACGCACCATGGCGTGGATGTGCTCCTCGTGGCTGTGCACGCCGCCGGGTGAGAGCAGGCCGAAGATGTGCACCGCCCGGTCGTTCTCCACCGCCACGTCCACCGCCCCGGTGAGGGTGGCGTTGTTGAAGAAGGAGCCGGTGCGGATGGAGCGGCTCACGCGGGTGAACTCCTGGTACACCACGCGTCCACTGCCGAGGTTGATGTGTCCCACCTCGGAGTTGCCCATCTGGCCGCTGGGCAGCCCCACCGCCGACCCGGAGGTATGCAGCACGTTGTGGGGGCACTCCCGCCACAGCCTGTCCCAGACCGGGGTGCGGCCGGCGGTGATGGCATTGTATTCGGCCTCTTCGCTGATTCCCCAACCATCAAGAATGATGAGAACGACGGGGCGCGGTGCTTCACTCATTATTCTGTTGCCCTGAATCCTTGTGGTCTGCGCAAAATGGACGCCCGGAACCGACGGCACGGACGGAAAGTGCCGCGAAGGGTCCGGCAAGCCTGGGGGACACAAAAAACTGAATTCTACCAGATGCGCCTTTCCCGCGGGAGGCGCGGCCTTTCGAACCTCGTGACCGTTACCCTTCGGCTTTCATGGTAAAACAGTGTATTATTGTATTAATGACTTATGAATCATGCTCCCCGGAGAGACTCCAGACAGGCAACAGAACGAGGAACCGGTAGTGACGAAACAGGGCTCCCGCAAAACCGATCAACTGAAGGAATTCGACCAGGGAATGTCGCTGCTCGGCAGCGACAAGGACATCGAACGGGCCTCCCGTTCCCTCAAGGCGATGTCCCATCCGCTGAGGCTCAAGATCCTGTGCACCCTCGGCGAGAACGAGGTGAGCGTTCACGACATCGTCAACCAGGTTGGCTCCTCGCAGAGCAACATCTCCCAGCACCTGGCCATCCTGCGCGACAAGGGCATCCTCGATGCGCGCAAGGAGGCCAACCGCGTCTTCTACCGGGTGGCGGACAGCCGCACCCTCCAGCTCATCGGCATGATGCGCCAGGTATTCTGCAGCCACTCCCAGTAGCCCCCGCCTCCACAGCCATCCCCCTCCGGAGCAGGCGTGCCCCCCCACAGTTGCGCTATAATTTCGCCCTTTCCCAAGCAAACCCTTCTCCCCAGGCACAAACCGGATGCAACAGCTACTGGAATTCGCGAGCAACCATTTGGCGCTGGTCATCACCTTTCTCGGCCTCTCCGCCGCGCTCGTCTGGAACCTCTTCTTCGATCCCGTGAACAAGACGGCGGTGACCCCGCTGCAGGGTACCGCGCTCATCAACCACGAGAACGCCGTCGTCCTGGACGTGCGCTCCATCGCGGAATTCAACAAGGGGCACATCGTCAACGCGGTGAACATCCCGCTCAACGGGCTGGGCAAGCAGCTGCAGCAGCTGGAGAAGTATCGGGACCGTCCCATCATCGTCGCCTGCAGGTCGGGATCGCGTTCCGGCATGGCCGTGAAGATGCTGATGAAGAAGGGCTTTCCCAGGGTCCACAACCTGCGCGGGGGAATGATGGCCTGGGAGAGCGCCGGCCTGCCCCTCAAGCGCACCTGACGCCGCGAACCCCCCGTTTCCCATACTGGACACGAACCAGGAACCCAGAATAATGAGCGAAGAGAACCAGGAACGACAATTCACCATCCAGCGCATCTACACCAAGGACATCTCCTTCGAAACGCCCAACACCCCGGAAATCTTCATGAAGGAGTGGCGTCCCCAGGTCAGCGTGAACATCAACAACGCGATCAAGGACCTGGGTGAAGGCAACATCGAGGTGGCCCTCACGGTGACCGTCACCGCCAAGGTCGAGGAGAAGACCGCCTTCCTGGTGGAGGTGACCCAGGCCGGCATCTTCCTGGCGAAGGGCATTCCCGAGGAAGAGATGGGGCCGCTGCTGGGGATCTACTGCCCCAACGTCATCTTCCCCTACGTGCGCGAACTGGTCTCCGACCTGATCACCCGCGGCAGCTTCCCCCAGTTCCTGCTGGCGCCGGTGAACTTCGAGGCGCTCTACGCCCAGCAGATGCAGCAGCAACAGCAGGAAGGCGGCAAGGCGGAGCACTGAGGCATCCTCCGGATGAACGGCGCGACGCACCGGATCGCCGTCATCGGCGCAGGCTCCTGGGGCACCGCCCTGGGCATCCTGCTGGCCCGCCACGGCCACCGGGTGCGCATCTGGGGCCACGAGAAGGCCGCCATGCGCCAACTGCAGGAGGAGCGGGAGAACCGCCACTACCTGCCGGGCGTCCCCTTCCCTCCCGGGCTCGAGCCCGTGCTGGCGCTGGAGGAGGCACTGGAGGAGGCCGACGAGCGGCTGATCGTGGTGCCGAGCCACGCTTTCACCAGCGTGCTCGAGCAGATCGGGAGGCTGGAGCCCGATCCCCCCTCCCTCTCCTGGGCCACCAAGGGGCTCGAACCCCACGGCCGGCGCCTGCTGCACCAGGCCGCGGAGGCCGCCTTTCCCCGGGCCAGCCTGGCGGTGGTCTCCGGCCCCACCTTCGCCGTGGAGGTGGCGCGCGGCCTGCCGACGGCCGTCACCGTGGCCTCCCGTGACCTCGACCACGCCCACCGCCTGGCCGGCTACCTGCACGGCGACACCTTCCGCGCCTACACCTCCACCGACATCGTCGGCGTCCAGGTGGGCGGGGCCGCCAAGAACGTCATGGCCATCGCCGCCGGCATCTCGGACGGCTTGGGCTTCGGCGCCAACGCCCGGGCCGCGCTCGTCACGCGGGGGTTGGCGGAGGTCAGCCGGCTGGGCCTGGTGCTGGGAGGTGAACACGACACCTTCATGGGGCTGGCGGGGCTGGGCGACCTGGTGCTCACCTGCACCGACGACCAGTCGCGCAACCGGCGCATGGGGCTGGCGCTGGCCCGCGGGCTGGACGTCGAGACTGCCCGCCGGCAGATCGGCCAGGAGGTGGAGGGTCTCGCCGCCGCCCGCGACTTCCACCACAAGGCGATGGAGCTGGGGGTGGAGATGCCCATCACCCGGGCGGTCCACCAGGTGCTCTACGAGGGGCTGGAGCCCTCGGCCGCGGTACGCTCACTGCTCGCCCGCCACCCCCGCGAGGAGCGCGAACCTCCCCCGGGAACTCACTGACCCCCGGCGAACCCCAACTGCCGCCACGCCTCGTAGACCACCACCGCCACCGCGTTGGAGAGGTTGAGGCTGCGCTGCTCCGGGCGCATGGGCAGGCGCAGGCACCGTTCCGCCGGCAGCGCCTCCAGCACTTCCTGCGGCAGACCGCGGGTCTCGGGTCCGAACAGCAACAGATCCCCCGCCTCGAAGGCGACGTCGGCATAACAGCGGCAGGCGCGGGTGGTGAAGGCGAAGACCCGGGCGGGCGCCACCGCCTGCAGCAACGTCCCAAAGGAGTCGTGGAGCCGCAGCTGCACGAACTCGTGGTAGTCGAGCCCGGCACGCCTCAGCCGGGCATGGTCCAGCTCGAAGCCCAGCGGCGCCACCAGGTGCAGCCGGCAACCGGTATTGGCGCACAAACGGATGACATTTCCCGTGTTGGGCGGGATTTCCGGCTGGTACAATGCGACGTCGAACACCAACTGCTCCAGGCAAGAGACACAACGGCATGAGCCAGGCGCCCGACCCGAGACTCTCCATCGACTTCTGCGGGCTGGATTTCCAGACACCGCTGGTGCTGCTGTCGGGCTGCGTGGGATTCGGGGAAGAATACACCCGCGTGGAGGGCTTTTCCAACCGCGACGTGGGCGCCGTCTGCCTCAAGGGGACCACCGCCACCCCGCGTCTGGGCAACCCGCCCCACCGCATCTTCGAGACCCCCGGCGGCATGCTCAACGCCATCGGCCTGCAAAACCCCGGCGTGGACAAGGTGGTGGAGGAGATCCTGCCCCGCCTCGACTTCGACGAGACCCGCTTCATCGCTAACGTCTCCGGCTCCACGCTGGAGGAGTACGAGACGGTGACGCGGCGCTTCGACGACTCGCCCGTCGACGCCATCGAGATCAACATCTCTTGCCCCAACGTGAAAGAGGGAGGCGTGGCCTTCGGCAACGACCCCGACATGTCGGCGCGGGTGGTGGAGGTGTGCCGACGGGCCACGAACAAGCCGCTCATCACCAAGCTGTCGCCCAACCAGACCGACATCGCCGAGAACGCGCGCCGCTGCCTGGAGGCAGGCAGCGACGCCTTCTCCGTGATCAACACCCTGATGGGCATGGCCATCGACATCGGGAGCCGCACCCCGGTCATCGGCAACAACCAGGGCGGACTCTCGGGTCCCGCCATCAAGCCGGTGGCCCTGCTCAAGGTACACCAGGTCTACCAGGTGACCCGCGACCACGGCGTGCCCATCATCGGCCAGGGCGGCATCGCCAGCGCGGAGGACGCCATCGAGTTCCTCATCGCCGGCGCCACGGCGGTAGGGGTGGGCACCGCGCTCTTCTACGACCCCCTGGTGTGCAGCCGCATCAACCGGGGGATCCTGGAGTACCTGGAGCACCACGGACTGGCCGGAGTGGACCAGATCACCGGCAGCCTGCGGTTGAACGAGAAGCAGGCTTCGAGCTGCAACTGCTGAAAGAAACCGGCGACCTGCCGATAACAGGGAAACCCAGGAACAAGGACTCTCGCAGGAATCGACGGATGCCCAACAACAGAAACCAGATCGCCCATTCCGTGGAGGCGCTGAAGCACTTCTCCCCCCTGGACGAGGCGCCACCCCACCGCCTCGAGGAGATCGCTCGCCATGCGGAGTGGCTGCAGGCGGGTAAGCGCGAAGTACTCATGGAATTGGGTGACACCGACGAACGCAGCATCTTTCTGCTCAAGGGCAACATCCTGTTGGAAGCGGCCGACGGGCGCAAGCGCATCATCAAGCACACGGATCCGGCAGCGAACTCCCCCCTCTCCCGGCTCCGTCCCAGCCGTTACCGGGTGACCGCGCTCACCCCGGTCCAGTATGTGAAGATCGACAACGCCGTGCTGGACCGGCTGCTGGAAGAAGAGGAGACCTCGGAGCTCATCTCCTCCCACTACTACGTGGTGGAGGAGGGCGCCGGGGGGAGCGGCGAAACCGACTTCTCCACCCAGGTCCTGGCACAGATCTATGAGGATCTGCACCAGAACCGCCTGCTGCTGCTCTCCTGGCAGCCCGTGGCCGTGGCCGTGACCGGGAAGATGCTGGCGGAGAAGGAGGAGCCCGAGGAACTGGCCAGGCTCGCCATGCTGGACCCGGTGCTGGCGCTCAAGCTGCTGCGCAGGGCAGGTCACGGCACCCGCGCCGAGATCCCGGAGCGCATGAACAGCGCCATTCTCGCCCTGGGCATGGAGAAGACGCACCACACGGCCTTTCTCAACCTGTTCCGGGAATCCGCCAGGCCCCACGGCGCCATCATGAACGAGGTCTTCAGAAACACCTGGGAGCAGGCCATCGCCGTCTCCCGGCTGGCCGGGGAGCTGGCCACGGAACAGGGGCTGACCCCGGCCGACAGCGTGGCCATGGCCGGGCTGTTGCACAACGTGGGCAAGCTCACCCTCCTCAGCTACGCCTACAACTTCTACCGCGAGGTGAGCCTGGAAGAGCTCAAGGGATGCATCCAGATGTTCGCAAAGGAGACCGGCCGCATGGTGCTCACCCACTGGAACCTGCCCCACTTCCTGGTGCGGGGCATCACCGACTCCTTCGAATGGTCGCAGGATCACGGTGGGCGCGAGGTCACGCTCAGCGACATCCTCATCGCCGCACGGCTCTACACGCGGCTGGCCCGAAGGAAGCACGAATTGAAGAAGGTGCCCGCGCTGCGCAAACTGGACCTCGCGGATCCGCGCTCCAGCCGAGGGCAGGCGTTACAGAACCTGGTGATCCAGGCGGTGGCAGAAGCCCGTGAACTTCTCGGGCTGGACAGAAAGCGCAAGGCCTCCCCCGCGCCGGAGCCGGAACCCGTGGCGTGACGTTCAGCCCTTGCGGATGTGCTCGATGTACCTGGGGTGATCCTCCCGCTCGAGACGCACCGCCTCCGCCTCCACGCGGATGGCCGTACCACTCTCCAGCTTCAGGCTGCATCCCGTCCTGCCGCGTCCCTCCAGGGGGACCGGCACCATGTCCCGGTAGGTGTAGACGTTCTCCACCACGTCTCCGCCGGCACAGGTTTCCGGAAGGGTTGCATCGCCGCCTTCGAGCAGCTCCGCGCCTTCGAACACCAGCTCGATGTTCTGCCACCAGCGGGTGCGTTCCTCGGAGCCGGTCATGGTCTGGACGAGGTAGGCAGGCTCGAACCGGATGCGTACCTCGTCACCCGAAACCTTCACGGCACGGATGACGGAACCGGGCAATTCGATACTGGTGAGATCCATAGTCACTCCACGAAGATGCTGATCGAACTCTTCCTGATTGTAGCCGTGCTGGGCCTGGTCATCGCCTTGCTCAAGCCGTGGAAATGGTAGCCGCACTCCTCATGGCTCCAGCTCCTTGAGCTTGCGGCTCAGGGTGTTGCGGCCCCATCCCAGCAGCTTCGCCGCCTCCTGCTTGCGCCCGCCGGTGGCGGCGAGCGCCGCCCGGATCAGCGCCTGCTCCACCTCGCGCTGGAGATCGTCCGCCCCCTCCAGGTAACGCTCCCGCACCCAGTGTTCCAGCAACGTACGCCAGCCCGCCGTGGGTCTCTCCGCCGGCGACTCACCGCCGCCGAGAAACTCCGGGGGCAGGTCCCGGGCGTGGATCTCCCTTCCCGAGGCCATCACCGTCAGCCAGCGCGCCAGGTTCTCGAGCTGGCGCACGTTGCCCGGCCAGGCGAACTGCTGCAGCCGCTCCATGGCGTCAGCCTGCACCTCCTTCGGTTCGGCCTCCAGCTCCCGGGCCACCTGGTGCAGGTAGTACTCCATGAGCAGGGGGATGTCCTCGCGCCGTTCCCGCAACGGCGGGATGTTGATGCGGATGACGTTGAGCCGGTGGAAGAGGTCCTCGCGGAAACGCCCCTCCTCCACCAGCCGCTCCAGGTCCTGGTGGGTCGCAGCGATGATGCGCACGTCGGCGCGGATGGTGCTCACTCCGCCTACGCGGTAGAACTGGCCGTCGGCCAGCACGCGCAGCAGCCGGGTCTGGGCCTCGGCCGGCATGTCGCCGATCTCGTCGAGGAAGAGGGTACCCCCCTCGGCCTGTTCGAAACGCCCTACCCGGCGTGCCTGGGCGCCGGTAAAGGCCCCCTTCTCGTGGCCGAACAGCTCCGCCTCCATCAGCTCACGGGGAATCGCCGCCATGTTGAGTGCGATGAAGGGCTTGTCAGCGCGTGGGCTGTGCTGGTGCAGGGCCCGCGCCACCAGCTCCTTGCCGGTGCCGGACTCGCCGGTGATCAGCACCGAGATATTCGAGCGGGAGAGCCGGCCGATGGCGCGGAACACCTCCTGCATGGCGGGCGCCTGCCCGATGATCCCCACGCGCGAGGGCTCCACCGCCGGCGCCTCCTCCGAGGGGGCGGTACGGCTGGCAAGGGCCCGGTTCACCAACTCCACCGCCTCGTGCACGTCGAAGGGCTTGGGCAGGTACTCGAAGGCACCCACGTTGTAGGCCTTCACTGCGCTGTCCAGATCGGAATGGGCGGTGATGATGATGACCGGCAGCTCCGGATCCACGCCGTGCACCCGGTCGAGCAGTTCGATGCCGTCCATGCCAGGCATGCGGATGTCGGAGATGATGACGTCGGGTCGGAATCGTTCCAGAGCATCGAGCAGCTCGCCGGGATCGGCGAAGCCCTGGATGTGGAAACCGGCCTTTTCCAGGGCCTTCTCCAGCACCCAGCGCATGGACGGGTCGTCGTCCACCACCCATACATTGGCGTCGGCATTCACGATTCGTTCTCCAGCGGAAGATAGACGGTAAACAGGGTACGCCCCGGCCGACTCTCGAACTCGATGAGACCGCCGTGCCGGTTGATCAGGGACTGGGCGATGGAGAGTCCCAGGCCGGTGCCCTCGGCCTTGCCCGTGACCATGGGAAAGAAAACGGTATGCTGCAGCTCCGCGGGGATGCCGGGGCCGTTGTCCTCCACGTTCACCTGCACCACCAGCCGGTGGCGCCGGCTGGCCAGGGTGAACTGGCGCAGCACCCGGGTCTGCAGCAGCACCCGCCCTCCGTCACCGCTCGCCTGCACGGCATTCCTGACGATGTTCATGAGCGCCTGGATGAGCTGGTCGGGATCGCCCTCCAGGTCGGGAATGCTGGGGTCGTAGTCCCGCACCAGGGCAACCCGGTTCTCCGGGTCGGACTCGACCACCGAGGCCACCCGCTCCAGCACGTGGTGGATGTTCACCGGCTGCTTCACCGGCAGCTTGCGGGAACCGAGCATGTTGTCCACCAGCGCGCCCAGGCGATCCACCTCCTTGAGGATGATGCCGGTGTACTCCTTCAGCTCCTGGTCGTCTACCTCCATCTCCAGCAGCTGGGCGGCACCGCGCAGGCCGCCCAGCGGGTTCTTGATCTCGTGGGCGAGGCCGCGCAGCAGCGTGCGGGTGGCCGAGTTCTGGCGGATCAGCTGCTCCTCGCGGCTCAGGCGAAGCTGACGGTCCACCTGGCGCAGTTCCATGAGCACCATCACCGGCTGATCCTCCTCCACCATGGGCACCAGGGTGCAGTCCACGGTGATGGCGTGCCCGTCCATCAGCTCCACCGGCACCTCCCGCTCGGTGACCGGCTGGTGGTGCTCCAGGATCACCCGCATGTGCTCCTCCAGCGAACCCGCCACGCAACGCAGCAGCTGGGCGATCGGCCGACCGATGATGCTGCGTGCACTCACCGAGAAGAGCATCTCGGCGGCCGTGTTGAAGAACCGGATGTTGAGCGCCTCATCGAGCAGCAGGATCGCCGTCACCTGGTTGGCCAGGATGCGATTGGCGAGATCGGGGGAGAGAAGAGGAGCAGGCATTTCTGGACCGGCAGGGTCGCGCTGGAAGGGGTGTACTCAGGGGGTTCCCGAGGCCCTATTATGGTGTCTTCTTCGGCTTGGCAATCGTACGGTGGAGGTAGAAGACGTGGCTCTCCGATTGCTTCAGCCGCTTCCCGCCGGCATCGTGGACGGCAACGGCGATCCTGTGTTCGCCGCGATCCACGTTGCTCAACTGGATCACGGTGCTGGTGTGTTTTCCCGGCAGCGGCTTGCCATCCAGGATCACCTGCAGATAGTCCCCCTCCTGCAGCAGGGGATCCAGCGCCACGAAGACGGATACCTCCCCCGGCGCGCTTCGTACCGTGGCTTCGGGTTCGGGACTGACGATCTTGAGCACCTTGTACCCCGGATGGGCATCTCCCGGGGACCGTGCAGTGGTGGCGTTATCTTTCGCCCCGTCCAGCTCGGGCAGCTGGCGGGGCGCATAGGTGGAGAGGCCCGGCAGCCTGCCCATGGGCTTGGCGTCCGCTCCAGCTGGACTGTCGCCGTAATGGACGTTCCCGTGCTCGTCCACCCACTTGTAGATCTCGGCGGAGAGCGGGAGAGAGAGCAAAAGGCACAGCAGTGGCAACAACTTGCGCATGGGAGAATGCTAACCCGCTTTACATGGCTTGCCAAGGCGAAGGGAACGGACGTTCATGCGCGGATCACCGGGGTTCCCACCTCGAGACCGAGCAACCGATCCGCCCGCCCCCGGTTTACGGCGATCTCCACCAGGCCCAGGGAGTTCGCGTACCAGAAGGGGGTGCCCTCCGGCACCTCGGAAAAGGTCCCGGCACGTTCGACGAGGTGCCCACCCACCCGGAAATGCGGCGCCGCCTCCGAAGGGGCGTCCAGGCCCGTCATGGCGTTGCCGTAGTGGTCGATGTAGATCACCTCCGCCAGCTCGGCGGGCCAACCGTGTCCCTCCAGCCCCTCGACGGCCGTCTCCTTCACCCCGAGCTGCTCCCCCGCCAGCAGCCGGCCCGCGGCGGGCGCGAACAGGTCACGACCGTGGAAGCTGGCCGAGAGCCGGAAGCCGGCGGTTTCGATCTCCCATGCGCGGACCTCCCGCCCGCCGTTGATCGGGCCTGCGAAAAGGCCGTTGTCCGGCCCGATGAAGCGGCGCCCGTCCACCTCCAGGAGCAGCGGCCGGCGCCGGCCGCCGACGCCGGGATCCACCACCCCGACCACCAGCGCGTCCTCCGGCAACCAGGGCAGCAGGGCCGCGAAGAGCCGGGCAGCGGGCTGCGGTGCGAAGGCGGGGGCATCGGCCATCAGGTTGACCACCCGGGCCCCGGGACAGTACGCCAGCAACGCGCTCTCCATGAGGGCGAGGTAGGGGCCCTCGGTGCCGAAATCGGTGAAGAACCAGGCCGTCGGGGCACGCTTCATGACCTGCCCCCTGCCGACCGAACCCCCATCGGCACCCCGCAGACAGCAAAAAGCCGGGGGCTGACCCGGCTTTCGATGGGGCGGGAAAGGAGGGCCTCGATCAATCCTCGAAGACCTCCTCGGTATCCTCGCTCACAGGACGGTCCACCAGCTCCACGTAGGCCATGGGGGCCTTGTCGCCGGGACGGTAGCCGCACTTGAGGATTCGCAGGTAGCCGCCGGGGCGGTCCTGGTAGCGAGGGCCCAGCTCGCTGAAGAGCTTGCCCACGGCCGCCTCGTTGCGCAGGCGGGCGAAGGCCAGGCGGCGACGGGCCACGCTGTCCTCCTTGGCCAGGGTGATCAGCGGCTCGGCCACCCGGCGCAGCTCCTTGGCCTTGGGCAAGGTGGTCTTGATCAGCTCGTGCTCGATGAGCGAGGCTGCCATGTTGCGGAACATCGCCTTGCGATGCGCGCTGTTTCGGTTCAATTGCCGTCCGGCTTTGCGATGACGCATGGGTCGACTTCCTGAATGGGTTTCGGGTTCAACAAAAGGCGATTACTTCGCCACCAGTTCCTGGATGTTCTCCGGCGGCCAGTTCTCCAGGCGCACGCCCAGGGAGAGGCCGCGGGTGGCCAGCACGTCCTTGATCTCGTTGAGCGACTTCTTGCCCAGGTTGGGCGTCTTGAGCAGTTCCACCTCGGTGCGCTGGATGAGATCGCCGATGAGGAAGATGTTCTCCGCCTTGAGGCAGTTGGCCGAGCGCACGGTGAGCTCCAGATCATCCACCGGCCGCAGCAGGATGGGATCGATGGCCGGCGCCTCGGGCTGTGCCTCGGGCTCCGCCTCGGGCGCGGTCTCCTCCAGGTAGACGAAGGTCTCCAGCTGCTGCTGCAGGATGGTGGCTGCGCGGCGGATGGCATCCTCGGGATCGATGGTGCCGTTGGTCTCGATGTCGATGACCAGACGATCGAGGTCGGTGCGCTGTTCCACGCGGGCCGCCTCCACGCTGTAGGCAACGCGGCGCACCGGGCTGAAGGAGGCATCCAGCTGCAGGTGGCCGATGGGCCGGTCCTCGCCGGCGGCGCTCTCGCGGGCGGCGGCCGACTCGTAGCCACGGCCGCGGCGCACCCGGAGCTTCATCTTCAGGGCGCCCTTGTCGGTGAGGTGGGCAATGACGTGGTCGCCGTTGACCACCTCCACCCCGTGGGTGAGCTGGATGTCACCGGCGGTGACCACGGCAGGCCCTTTCACGTCGAGGGTCAGTTCCGCCTCGTCGCGGTCCTCCATGATGATGGCGACCCCCTTCAGGTTGAGGAGGATCTCCAGCACGTCCTCCTGTACCCCCTCGATGCCGCTGTACTCGTGCAGTACGCCTTCGATCTCGGCGTCGACGATGGCGCAGCCGGGCATGGAGGAGAGCAGAATGCGGCGCAGGGCGTTGCCCAGGGTGTGGCCGAAGCCGCGCTCCAGGGGCTCGAGAGAGACCTTCGAGCGGTGCCCGCCCAGCTTCTCGACGTTGACGATGCGGGGCTTGAGGAATTCTGTGACGGCGTCCGTCATGAACTGTACCTTCCTGAACTTACTTGGAATAGAGCTCGACGATGAGCTGCTCGTTGATCTCGGCAGGCAGATCGGCGCGCTCGGGAATGCGCTTGAAGGTGCCGCTCATACCCTTCACGTCCACCTCCACCCAGTCGGGGAAGCCGTACTGCTCGGCCAGCGCCAGGGCGTTCTGGATGCGCACCTGCTTGCGCGCCTTTTCGCGCACGGTGATCACGTCCTCCGGCTTCACCAGGTAGGAGGGAATGTTCACCACCTTGCCGTTCACCTCGATGGCCTTGTGGCTCACCAGCTGGCGCGCCTCGTTACGGGTGGAGCCGAAGCCCATGCGGTAGACCACGTTGTCGAGACGGCGCTCGAGCAGCTGCAGCAGGTTCTCACCGGTGGGGCCCTTCTGGCGGTCCGCCTCGGCGTAGTAGTTGCGGAACTGCTTCTCCAGCACACCGTAGAGGCGACGCACCTTCTGCTTCTCGCGCAGCTGCACACCGTAGTCGGAGAGACGGCGGCGGCGATCCTGGGTCTGCCCCGGCAGCTTGTCCATCTTGCACTTGGAGTCGACGGAGCGCACGCGGCTCTTGAGGTACAGATCCGTACCCTCGCGACGCATCAGCTTGCATTTCGGTCCGAGATACCTGGCCATGGTCTTCTAACTCCAGTGTTATACGCGACGTTTCTTGGGAGGACGGCAACCGTTGTGCGGGATGGGCGTCACATCGGTGATGCTGAGAATCTTGAAGCCGGCGTTGTTCAGCGCCCGCACGGCGGAGTCACGGCCGGGGCCGGGACCCTTGACGTTCACGTCCAGATTTTTCACGCCGTACTCCTTGGCCATCTGACCGGCACGGTCCGCGGCCACCTGGGCGGCGAAGGGTGTACTCTTGCGCGAGCCACGGAAGCCGGAACCGCCGGAAGTGGCCCAGCACAGGGCATTGCCCTGGCGGTCGGTGATGGTGATGATGGTGTTGTTGAACGACGCATGGATATGCGCGATCCCATCGGTCACGGTCTTCTTGACCTTCTTCTTGGTGCGGGTGGTGGTCTTGGCCATGCCTCTACCTATGTTCTCTGATCAACTGCGGTTAACGCTTGATGGGACGGCGCGGGCCCTTGCGGGTGCGCGCGTTGGTCTTGGTGCGCTGTCCGCGAACCGGCAGGCCGCGACGGTGGCGGATGCCCCGGTTGCAGCCCAGGTCCATCAGGCGCTTGATGTTCATGGAGATCTCCCGCCGCAGGTCGCCCTCGACGGTGTACTTGGCCACCTCGGCGCGCAGGCGATCCACTTCTTCCTCGCTCAGCTCCATCACCTTGCGGTCCTGGGGAACGCCTGCCGCCTCGCAGATCTTGGCCGCACGCGAGCGGCCGATGCCGTAGATCGAAGTCAGTGCGATGACCGCGTGCTTGCGGTCCGGGATATTCACGCCTGCTATGCGGGCCATCCTGTATTCTCCTGATGCTCAACTGCTGGCACAATCGCCGCGAGGAAACGCGGAATTATAGCCAGTCGTTTCAAACCTTTCAATACCGTTTCACCGGCGAGCGATCAGCCCTGCCGTTGCTTGTGCCTGGGCTCCTTGCAGATCACACGGACCACGCCCTTGCGCTTGATGATCTTGCAGTTGCGGCACATTTTCTTGACCGAAGCTCGTACTTTCATGACTCTCTACCTGGGTTGTCCGGGAGGGCGTCAGCCGATGAGGCCCCGGCCGCCCTGCCCCTTGAGATTGGCCTTCTTCATCAGCCCCTCGTACTGGTGCGACATCAGGTGGGACTGCACCTGGGCGATGAAATCCATGATCACCACCACCACGATCAGCAGGGAGGTGCCGCCGAAATAGAAGGGCACGTTCCAGCCGACGATGAGAAATTCCGGCAGCAGGCACACCGCGGTGATGTAGATGGCCCCCGCCAGCGTCAGACGGGTCATCACCCCGTCGATGTAGCGCGCCGTCTGCTCCCCGGGGCGAATGCCGGGGATGAAGGCCCCGGAGCGCTTGAGGTTGTCCGCCGTCTCCCGCGCGTTGAACACCAGCGCAGTGTAGAAGAAGCAGAAGAAGATGATGGCCCCTGCGTAGAGCGCCACGTAGACCGGCTCCCCCGGCGACAGCTTGGCGACGATGTCCTGCAGCCAGCGCATGTTGGGCGTGTTCCCCGCCCAGGAGGCCAAGGTGGTGGGGAACAGGATGATGCTGGAGGCGAAGATGGGCGGGATGACCCCCGCCATGTTCAGCTTCAGCGGCAGGAAGCTGCTCTGCGCCGCCAGCAGCCGCCGCCCCTGCTGCCGCTTCGCGTAGTTGATGGTGATGCGGCGCTGCCCCCGTTCCACGAAGACCACGAAGGCGGTCACCGCCACCGCCAACAGCAACAGGAAGAGGGCGAACAGGGCGTTCATCTCGCCGTTGCGCACCAGCTCCGCCACGGATCCGAAGGCGGCGGGCAGGCCCGCCACGATGCCGGCGAAGATGATCATGGAGATGCCGTTGCCCAGCCCTCGCTCGGTGATCTGCTCGCCCAGCCACATGAGGAACATGGTGCCGGTGACCAGGGAGACGGCGGCGGTGAAGACGAAGCCTATGCCGGGATTCATCACCATCGACATGCCGCCAGCCGACTGGGACTGCAGCGCCACCGAGATCCCCACCGCCTGGAAGGTGGCCAGCACCACGGTACCGTAGCGGGTGTACTGGGTGATCTTGCGCCGGCCGGCCTCGCCCTCCTTCTTCAGCTGCTCCAGCTTGGGAATCACCGCCGTCATCAGCTGCACGATGATGGAGGCCGAGATGTAGGGCATGATCCCCAGGGCGAAGATGGAGGCCCGCTCCAGCGCCCCGCCCGAGAACATGTTGAACATGCCCAGAATGGTGCCCTGCTGCTGGTCGAAGAGCGCCGCCAGCGCAGCCGGGTTCACCCCGGGGACGGGGATATAGGTGCCGATGCGGAACACCACCAGCGCACCCAGCAGGAACAGGAAGCGCTGGCGTAGCTCCTTCAGCTGCCCAAGCTGGATACCACTGGCCGCCGAGGGGTTCAGAGCCATGGGGCGATCAGTCCTCCACCTTGCCGCCGGCCGCCTCGATGGCGGCGCGGGCGCCCTTGGTGGCGCCGATGCCCTTGAGGGTCACCGCGCGGGTGATCTCGCCGGAGAGGATCACCTTGGCGCGCTTCATGGTGCGCGGCAGGATGTCCGCCTCGTAGAGGGCATTCATGTCGATCACCTCGGCGCCCACCTTGTCCAGCTCGTGCAGGCGCACCTCGGCGGTGTACTTGGCCTTGCGCGAACGGAAGCCCACCTTGGGCAGGCGGCGCTGGAGCGGCATCTGGCCGCCCTCGAAGCCGACCTTGTGGAAACCGCCGGAGCGGGACTTCTGACCCTTGTGGCCGCGGCCCGCGGTCTTGCCCAGGCCACTGCCGATGCCGCGGCCCACGCGCTTGCGATCTTTCTTGCTGCCGGCGGCAGGTTTGAGCGTGTTCAGGCGCATCTTATGCTTCCTCCACCAGCTGTACCATGTAGGAGACCTTGTTCAGCATGCCGCGGGTCGCGGGGGTGTCCTCCACCTCCACCACCTGGTGCATGCGACGCAGCCCCAGGCCGCGCACGCAGGCCTTGTGACTCTTGAGCCGGCCGTTCATGCTGCGCACCAGCTTCACCTTCATCGTCTTCTTGTCCGCCACGGTCCTACTCCGTAATCTCTTCCACAGTCTTGCCGCGCTTGGCCGCCACCTCTTCCGGGCTGGCCATCTGCACCAGGCCGTTCATGGTGGCACGCACGACGTTGATGGGGTTGTTGGAGCCGATGCACTTGGCCAGCACGTTGTGCACGCCCACCGCCTCGAAGATGGCGCGCATGGCGCCGCCGGCGATGATGCCGGTACCCTCGGAGGCAGGCTGCATGTAGACCTTGGCCGCGCCGTGCTTGCCGATGATGGGGTACTGCAGGGTGCCGCCGGCCAGCTTGATGGTCTGCATGTTGCGCTTGGCGGTCTCCATGGCCTTCTGGATGGCGATGGGAACCTCCTTCGCCTTGCCCATGCCGTAACCCACCCTGCCGTCGCCGTCACCCACCACGACCAGGGCGGAGAAACCGAACTGGCGGCCACCCTTTACCACCTTGGCCACGCGGTTGACGGCAACCAGCTTCTCGATCAGCTCTTCGCCAGCGGCGTTCGTCTCGTAATTTGCCATCACACAATCCTCAGAACTGGAGCCCGGCTTCGCGGGCCGCTTCGGCCAGCGCCTTGACCCGGCCGTGGTACTGGAAACCGGAACGGTCGAAGGCCACCTTCTCGACGCCGGCGGCCATGGCGCGTTCAGCCACGGCCCGGCCGACGACGGCCGCGGCGGCCACGTTGCCGGTGGAACCCTCGATGCTGCCCCGCACCTCCCGGTCCAGGGTGGAGGCGCTGCAGAGCACGTCGGTGCCGTTGGCGGCGATCACCTGGGCGTAGATGTGGCGCGGCGTGCGGTGCACGGTGAGACGAGGAACGCCCAGCTCCCGGATCTTGGCGCGGGCGCGGCGGGCCCGGCGCAGGCGACTTGCTTTCTTGTCCATCGTCGAAACCTCTTTATTTCTTCTTCGCTTCTTTGCGAAGCACGTACTCGTCCGCGTAGCGCACGCCCTTGCCCTTGTAGGGCTCCGGCGGACGGTAGCGCCGGATCTCGGCGGCCACCTGGCCCACCTGCTGCTTGTCGGCGCCGGAGACGATGATCTCGGTCTGGGACGGGGTCTCGATGGTGATCCCCTCCGGAATGGGGTACTCCACCGGGTGGGAGAAACCGAGACTCAGATCCAGCACCTTGCCCTTGACCTGCGCCCGATAGCCCACGCCCACCAGCTGCAGCTTCTTCTGAAAGCCCTGGCTGACGCCGATCACCATGTTGTTGATGAGCGAACGCATGGTGCCGGCCATGGCCCAGGCGGCCTTGTTTTCGGGATCCACCGGGCTGACCCGCACCTCGTTCTCTTCGAGGGAGACCTTCACTAGCGGATGCACCTCGTACTCGTGGGCGCCCTTGGGCCCCTTGACGGTGATCTTCTGCCCTTCGACCTTGACCTCCACGCCGGAGGTGACGGGAACGGGCGCCTTCGCGATACGTGACATGGCAGCTACCTCCCGATCAGGCCACGAAGGCGATGACCTCGCCGCCGTGCCCCTGCTTGCGGGCTTCGCGGTCGGTCATCAAACCCTTGGAAGTGGAGACGATGGCGATCCCAAGACCGCCACGAACCCTGGGCAGCTCTTCCTTGCCCTTGTACACCCGCAGACCTGGGCGGCTGACCCGCTTGATCATGTCGATCACCGGGCGGCCCTGGTAGTACTTCAGGGTGATCTCCATGGTGGGCTTGCCAGCCTCCTCGACGACGGTCACATCGGCGATGTAACCCTCGTCCTTGAGCACCTTGGCAATGGCCATCTTCTTCTTGGAGGCCGGCAGGCGCACGCTCGCCTTGCCCGCCTGCTGGCCGTTGCGGATGCGCGTGAGCATATCCGCAATGGGATCTGACATACTCATATGTTCTTGGCTCCTCGGGTCAGGCAACTTCTGGGGCGAAGTCCGATACCCAATGATGAAAAACGGCTCACTCGACAGAGAGCCGGGTACGATAACGGATTGACGACGATAAATCCAGTATTTTCTGGATGCTTTCCGCCCCGGCGTGGCGGCCGGGGCGAAAGGGAATTCCTACCAGCTCGCCTTGCGCAGCCCCGGAACGTCCCCGCGCATGGCCGCCTCGCGCAGCTTGTTGCGGCACAGGCCGAACTTGCGATAGACGGCATGGGGCCGGCCCGTGATGCGGCAGCGGCGCTGCTTGCGCACCGGGCTGGAGTCGCGCGGCAGCTTCTGCAGCTTGAGCACGGCGGCGTCGATCTCTTCCGGCGTGCTGTTGGGGTTCTTGATGATGGCCTTGAGCTCGGCGCGCTTGGCCGCGTACCTGGCCACCATCCGGGCCCGCTTGTTCTCGCGGGCGATCATGCTCTTCTTTGCCATGAGTCTCTCTGCTGGCTCCGTGGAGGTTACTTGAAGGGGAAGTTGAACCCGTCGAGCAGGGCCTTGCCTTCCTCATCCGTGCGCGCAGTGGTGGTGATGGTGATGTCCATGCCGCGCAGCGCGTCGATCTTGTCGTAGTCCACCTCGGGGAAGATGATCTGCTCCTTCACCCCCATGCTGTAGTTGCCCCGGCCGTCGAAGGACTTGGGGCTCAGGCCGCGGAAATCGCGGATCCGCGGGATGGCGACGTTGATGAGGCGGTCGAGAAACTCGTACATGCGCTCGGCGCGCAGGGTCACCTTGCAGCCGATGGGCCACCCCTCGCGGATCTTGAAGCCGGCCACCGACTTGCGCGCCTTGGTGACGATGGGCTTCTGGCCGGAGATCTTCGCCATGTCGTCCATGGCGAACTGCAGCACCTTCTTGTCGGCCACCGCCTCGCCCACGCCCATGTTGAGGGTGATCTTCTCGATGCGCGGCACCTGCATGACGCTCTTGTAGCCGAACTTCTCCATGAGCGCCGGCACCACCTTCTCATTGTAATGATCCTGTAATCTTGCCATTGGACTGCCTGCCTCAAACATCCACGACTTCGCCGTTGGACTTGAATATGCGGACCTTGCGACCGTCCTCGAGGATCTTGAAGCCCACTCGGTCGGCCTTGTTGGTCACGGGATTGAAGAGCGCCACGTTGGAGACGTGCAGCGGCATCTCCTTCTCGACGATGCCTCCGGGCTCGCCCTTCATGGGATTGGGCTTGACGTGCTTCTTGGCCAGGTTGATGTTCTCCACCACCACGCGGTCTTCGAGCACCTTGAGCACGGTGCCGCGCTTGCCCTTGTCCTTGCCTGCGAGGACGATGACGTCGTCGCCTTTGCGAATCTTTCTAGCCATGACTACCTCAGAGCACCTCGGGTGCCAGCGAAATGATCTTCATGAAACGCTCGCCGCGCAGTTCGCGGGTGACGGGGCCGAAGATGCGGGTGCCGATGGGCTGCAGCTGGTTGTTGAGCAGCACCGCGGCGTTGCCGTCGAAGCGGATGACGGAGCCGTCGGGACGGCGCACACCCTTCTTGGTGCGTACCACCACGGCGTTGTAGACGTCGCCCTTCTTCACCTTGCCGCGCGGAATGGAGTCCTTCACGGAGACCTTGATGATGTCCCCGATGCCGGCGTAGCGGCGGTGGGATCCGCCCAGCACCTTGATGCACTGAACCTTCTTGGCGCCGCTGTTGTCGGCTACGTTCAGCATGGTTTGCATCTGGATCATGACACTACCCTAATCTGTTTCCGTTTCTCTTCGACCGACTGGCCGAAGCCATGTTCAACTGGCGCGCTCGACCACCTTCACCAGGCGCCACTTCTTGGTCTTGGAGAGCGGGCGGCACTGCTCCACCACCACGGTGTCACCGATGCGGCACTCGTTGTTCTCGTCGTGCGCGTGCACCTTGGTGGAACGGCGGATGTACTTGCCGTAGATGGGGTGCTTCACGCGACGCTCCACCTGGACGGTGATGGACTTGTCCATCCGGTCGCTGATCACCCGCCCCTGCAGCGTGCGGTTCGTCTGTTGTTGCTCACTCATCTTCAGCCTGCCTTCCGCTTCTCGTTCATGACCGTCTTCACGCGCGCGATGTCACGGCGCACCTGCCGGACCTGGTGGTGTCTCGCCAGCTGGCCGGTGCCCTGCTGCATACGCAGGTTGAACTGCTCCTTCAGCAGCTCGTGCAGCGTCTCCCGCAGTTCTTCCTGGGATTTTTCCCGCAGTTCACTCGCTTTCATCACATGATCGTCCGTTTGACAAAAGTGGTCTCCACCGGCAGCTTGGCGGAAGCCAGCTTGAAGGCTTCGCGCGCCAGTTCTTCCGGTACACCTTCGATCTCGTAGAGCATGCGGCCCGGCTGGATCTGGGCCACCCAGTACTCCACGTTGCCCTTGCCCTTGCCCATCCGCACCTCGAGGGGCTTCTTGGTGATGGGCTTGTCGGGAAAGACCCGGATGTAGAGCTTCCCGCCCCGCTTCACGCGGCGGGTGATGGTGCGGCGGGCCGCCTCGATCTGGCGCGCGGTGATGCGCCCCCGGCCCACGGCCTTGAGGCCGAACTCGCCGAAGCTCACCTCGTTGCCGCGGTGCGCCAGGCCACGGTTCCGGCCCTTTTGCTGCTTACGGAATTTTGTACGCTTGGGCTGCAACATGACTTAGCTTCTCCCCGCCGCTTTCTTGCCTTTCTTTCCGCCCTTGGAAGCGGCTTCCGCGGGCTGATCACCAAAGACCTCCCCGCGGAAGATCCAGACCTTGATACCGATGACGCCGTAGGTGGTGTCCGCCTCGGCGGTGCCGTAGTCGATGTCGGCGCGCAGGGTGTGCAGGGGCACGCGGCCCTCGCGGTACCACTCGGTGCGCGCGATCT
>Ga0256914_1000909_pt1 | contig 28395 bp, 21 predicted proteins | sample HulkmetaG_FD_191571 | JGI IMG/M metagenome (GOLD analysis project Ga0256914, IMG submission 191571) | Hydrothermal chimney microbial communities from Main Endeavour vent field at the Juan de Fuca Ridge, Pacific Ocean - Hulk | ecosystem: Environmental > Aquatic > Marine > Hydrothermal vents ... | reverse complement strand
GAGGCCTGTTGCAACCATGTAACCCCTGATCACCTCTGATATCTGTCCGTTTGCCGAATAAAGGGCCCCTACGAATGCGGATACGGCCCATAGTCCGATAAGTGCGCCAAAACCCAACATGACCTTTCCGGCGATACTCGCGTTTGTTTTTGCCATTTTTTGTCCCCCAGTCATTGAAGTTGTGTTAATTTGATGTATAATTTGTTGTTATTATGGATATTTTTATCCGGTTACCGCCTTGATGTAACCTACGATGACCCCGCCAATGCCTGAAGAGGCGATTCCGCCAATGAGGCAGGCAAGCCCCCACAGTCCCACGATTGCTGCCAGCACTATGCCAATGCCCAATGCTGTCTTTGACGACTCTTCCTTGATACCTGTCTTTGTCCCTATGGCTTCGTATGTATTTGTCTTTGTATTGGTAGTCATGGTAATCTCCTTTCGTAATAGCTGAATATATCTTGTTATCTGTATGTCAACGTTGTTTGATAAATGTTACTGCATGCCTCATGCCAGATTGTCAATTTGTCCATATTTTTTCATTATGTGCTTGTAAAAAAAGGGAAAAATAAGAAAATAAGGTGAATAAGGAAATATCTGGTGTGCGCTTGGCGTCAGAAGGAATCGCAACCCATAATATGGGGTTGGCAGTGTTTATCTGTCTATAATTAATGGGTATTTATCTTGATGTATGGCTGAAAGAGAGGGGGGAGCGGGGATGCTACATGGTTGTTGCAGTGTGTGTGGTGCAACAATTTTGCTGCAACAGAATTGTGTGGCGTGATAAGGTGTTGCTGCCTAAAAGTTCAGTTCAACCTTGACATAGGTGCTTGCACAGGTCAGGGGCACAGGGTGAGCCCTGCCTCACGCGCTAGTTCTGTCGCCTCCTGGTATTCACGTTGGGTAACACTCCTGTGGAGAGGGGGAAACTCTGATGCCTTCCAGCACGGGTGGTACTGTTCCATGATGTTTATCCATGTCCCCGGGGCTATCTCATCCCTGAGAAACCTTACAATGTATCGGGTTCCGGCAAGGCCTTCTGGCAGCACGAGGTGCCGCACGAGTAATCCGCGGACTGCCACGCCTTTTTCATCCACCTGAAGTCTGCCTACCTGTCGGTGCATCTCTTTGATGGCCTTTCTGGCAACAGATGGATACTCCTTTACCCCGGATAATCTGCGGGCGGTTTCAGGGTCCCAGTATTTGAAGTCCGGCAGGTATATGTCAACTATTCCGTCAAGGAGCTCAAGGGTGTCAAGTGAGTCATATCCACCTGAATTATAGACTATGGGTATGGCCAGTCCCTCTCGGGCCGCAACCATGAGACCCTCCAGGAACATGGGGACTATATGTGAGGGGGATACAAGATTGATGTTGTGGCACCCCTTTTCCTGCAGCATCAGGAACATAAAGGCGAGCATCTCAGGGGTGGCAGGTATGCCCGGCGTGTCTTGACTGATGGCGTGGTTCTGGCAGTAAATACAGTGCATGTTGCAGCCAGAGAAGAAGACCGTGCCTGATCCCCTGGTGCCCCTTATGGGTGGTTCCTCACCAAAGTGGGGCGAGTAGTCTGCCACTATTGCCTGGTCGGAAATCAGGCATCTGCCCCTGCGGTCAGCAAGTCTGCGGGCCCCGCACCGTTCAGGACATACTGTACACGGATCGAGCATTTTCAGGGCCGCTTTGACCCTCTGTTCCAGTTCCCCTGTTTCAAGAAGTTTTGTGTAAGATGGCTTCATCACTGCTTGATTCCCAATACGGTATGGCTATGGATGGGATGTCACATGCAATTTTACCATATATGTGATATAAGGCCTATGTTATCAGATAGGCCGTTTACAGGCCAGAAGTATGGCCATTTATGTAGAAAGCAAAACAGTTACAGCAGACCCGTTGGGTGACGGGCAATTTTACAAAAAACAGCATTAATTTGCTGTAATTAAAGATAAAACAAGATTTTACATGTTCGAAACGCTCAATTCAGGTTCCAGTTGTTAGGCTGATCGGTGTACATACCACCCTGGCCTGGCCAGTTTCGGGCCAGGAGGTCCGGGCCAGGGTATACCAAATGACATACTCCAGGATACCTGATATACAGAAGCCATCTGCAAGAGGCGGATGGTAATTTTTCTCATGGTCTTGATTGCAAGCAAATAACGAGTGATTGTGACATGGCAAGCTTCAAGACTGTGATAAAAGGTCTGTCAGAGAGGGTTTCTTGTAAAATGAAACAGTATGAATGAAATGAATATTGAACGTGCAAGCCAATCCGCATCGAACGACAACCACGCTGGGGGCACGGACGCTACCGGCCAGGGCCCTGAGCTTTCCATCGTTATCCCCATGTACAATGAGGAGCAGAGTATCCGGGAACTGTTCAGGCGGCTGTTCAAGGTCCTGTCCTCACTTCCCGAGTCATGGGAGGTGGTATGCATAAACGACGGCTCTTCAGACCGTACACTTGAGATACTTCTTGAAGAGCAGGAGAAGAGGCCAGGGCTTGTGGTGGTGGATCTGGCCAGGAACTTCGGGCAGCATGCCGCGGTCATGGCGGGTTTTTCCGAGAGCAGGGGAAGGTGGGTGATCACCATGGATGCTGACCTGCAGAATCCTCCTGAGGAGATACCGGCCATACTCGAATGCTTCCGGCGTGGGCATGACCTTGTGGGTACTGTAAGGATGGGGCGCCAGGATACTGCCTTCAGACGGTGGGCCTCCAGGATAACCAACCGCATAATTACCCGTATTTCCGGAATAAAACTCAAGGATTTCGGGTGCATGCTCAGGGGATACAGTCGAGAGGTGGTGAACGGCATCCTGGAAAATCCAGAGTATCGTACCTTTATCCCGGCCCTGGCCACTTTTTTTGCTCATAATCCCGTGGAGATACCTGTGGGACACGAAGACCGGGCAGCAGGCGAGTCCAAATATTCCATGCTGAAACTCTTCAGCCTTCAGCTTGATCTCATGACCGGGTTTTCCATGTGGCCCCTGCGCATCCTGTTCTTCGTAGGTACTGTAATTGCCATCGCTGGCGTACTGCTCGGGGTGTTACTGGTGGCCATGCGTATCATGCTTGGGTCCGGGTGGGCTGCTGAAGGGGTGTTCACCCTTTTCGCAGTGCTCTTCTTCTTTGTGGGAGGGCAGTTCTTTGCCCTTGGGCTGCTTGGAGAGTACATTGGACGTATATTCCAGGCCGTTCGCAAGCGCCCCTCTTTTCTCGTGGGTCGGGTGTATGCGGGGCATAAAGACACCGCCCGTTAGATCCAGCCTTTTTCAGCAGATGTATGTGAATATCGGGGGTGGGTATGGACAGTTTTTTCAGGTGCGGGCCATTTAGCGCAATAGTCGAGGACAGGCGTGTGCTGTTTGAGAATGTGGAGATATCCCTTCCCGATTCTGTCTTTGCCACTCTGTCCGGTCCATCCGGATGCGGCAAAACCACCCTGCTCAGGATGGCAGCCGGGCTGATACACGCCCCCCACGCCACAAGGCGACTGGCCGACCAGGAGTTTCCTGCTGAAAGCCTGCCACTCTGGCGCAGCCGGGTGCTGCTCATGATGCAGGATGCACCGGCACTGGACGGAGACGTAGAGGCAAACCTGAAGTTTCCGTTTTCGCTCGCAAATGCCGGGACCAGGCGTTTTGATCTCCAACATGCCAGGGAGGTGATGGGGCAGGCAGGCCTTGGGCATATAGCCATGGATCATGATGTGTCCATGCTCTCCGGAGGTGAAAGGCACAGACTTGCCCTTGTACGTGCAATACTGTGGGCTCCTGATGTCATTCTGGCTGACGAGCCCCTGGCAGGCCTTGACAGGACGAGCGCTGAACGCGCCTTGGAGATGCTTACGGAGTTTGCCCGAAGGCCAGGCAGGGCCCTTTTGTGTGTCATGCACGAACAGGGCTACTCCAGGGCCGCGGATATATCCTACAGGCTCGATACAGACGGACTTGCAAGAGAGCTGTAGCAGAGGCATGACAAGATGCATTCGTCAGTGATCCATCTAAGTGTGCTTGACCTCTCCATAGCCTCGCTGCTGGTGGTGGGATCAGCCATGATTTCCATAAGGCTCAGGCTGGGCCTGGAGAAGTCCCTGTCCGTGGCTGCGTTACGGTGTGTGGCCCAGCTTGGAATGGTGGGATTTGTCCTTCAGAAGGTCTTTGCCATACATCATCCCCTGCCGGTGATCCTGTGGCTGTTGCTCATGCTGGTAACTGCAGGCAGTGAGGCAGTGAGGCGGTCAAAGTGGGAGTACGGCGGTATCCGGACCGATGCCATGCTGACCATGGCCTTTTCCGCCTTTTCGGTTGGAACTGTGGTGACTCAGGCCGTCGTGGGCACCACCCCCTGGTACGATCCACAGTACGTTATCCCTGTACTTGGAATGATATTTGGCAACTCCCTGAACGGCATTTCCCTGTGTCTTGACAGGTTCCTTGAGCACGTATCAGCGAGGCGTAACGAGATAGAGCTTCTGCTCACCTTTGGCGCAAACAGGTCAGAGGCCCTTTCTGCTCCGCTCAGGGAGGCGGTGCGTACCGGCATGATCCCCATAATAAACAACATGTCTGTGGCAGGTCTGGTATCCCTGCCAGGGATGATGACAGGTCAGATACTCGCAGGCTCGCCGCCAGTGGATGCTGTCAAATACCAGATGGTGGTCATGTTCATGATATCCGCGGCAAATGCCCTGGGCTCCATGGCCGTGTCGTTACTGGCGTCACGACGCCTGATGGATGCCTCCGGCATACTTAGGCTTGATATCCTCAGGAAGAAACAGACCTGAGCAGATATGGCCCCTTCCGTTCTGACAGTTCTACGGGAATACCCGCAAACAAAGAACCACGTGAACAGTTACGATCATGACGGTACGATCTCTGTGCCTACGCCAGCGTCAGTGAAGAGTTCCAGCAAGATGGCATGTTCCTTTCTGCCATCAACGATGTGTGCCTTTGCCGCCCCCTTCTCTATGGCCTTGAGACAGGCCTTGAGCTTGGGAATCATACCGCCTTTTGCCGTATGGTCTTCAATTACCCTTTCAACATCCTGTCTGTTCATGGACGGTACAAGCCGTGGCTCTGCATCCGGGCCGGCACCCTCAGGCACGGCCATAAAGCCCGGAACATCGGTGAGCAGTATCAGCTTCTCGGCCTGCAGTTCCCCTGCAATGGCCCCTGCTACAAGGTCCGCGTTGATATTGTACGCCTGCCCGTCAGGGCCTACCCCAACAGGCGCGATCACAGGTATGAAATCCCGGGCGTCAAGGGCACTGAGCACGCCGGGATTAACCTTGCGAACCTTTCCCACCCTGCCTATGTCTATTATTTCAGGGGGACGTTCGTTTCCTGCATACCTGTAAAGTTTCATCTGTTCGGCCTGGATTAGGTCCCCGTCCCTGCCGGACAGTCCCACTGCCCGTCCGCCATGCTGGTTTATCAGACCTACAATCTGTTTGTTTACCGTGCCTACCAGGACCATCTCCACCACATTCATGGTCTCGGCGTCTGTTACGCGCTGCCCCTCTATGAATGTGGCCTTTATGCCCATCCTCTCCATGGTCCTGCTGATCTGGGGGCCGCCTCCGTGGACGATGACCGGAAATATGCCCACATGTTTCATCAGGATGATGTCAAGGGCAAACTGTTCCTTGAGCCGTTCATCCACCATGGCATGTCCGCCATATTTGATGACAACCACCTTGCCTGCAAATTTTTTGAAATAGGGCAGTGCCTCAATGAGGACACGTGCCCTGGCTTCGCTGTCCATAGTTGTTCATGATCCCCTTGTGCGTGTCTGTTACCTTGTATGTTGTTTGCTCAAACCATAGTACATCTGCGTATCCTCTGTCTTGCATCTCATGCAAACTTGGGAATCGCTCAATTCAGGTGTTACGGACTTGGTTTACAGGATAAACCTGCTGAGGTCATGGTCTTTCATGATCTCCTCAAGGTTCTTCCTGACATATTCAGCAGTAATGCGGATCTCCTGTGGTGCCACGTCCGGGGCGGCAAACGATATCTCCTCGAGGAGTTTTTCCATCACCGTATGGAGTCTCCTTGCCCCGATGTTTTCCGTCTTCTGGTTAACCTCGTAGGCAATACCCGCAATCTCCTGGATAGCCTCCTGATCAAAGATGAGTTTGATGTTTTCAGTGGCCATCAGCGCCTCGTACTGCGTGACCAGTGCGTTCTGTGGTTCGGTAAGTATGCGGGCAAAATCCGCCTGTGTCAGGGAGTCAAGCTCTACCCTGATTGGAAACCGGCCCTGCAGCTCAGGCAGCAGGTCAGACGGCTTGGCCACGTGAAAGGCGCCACTGGCAATGAACAGGATGTGGTCCGTTCGGACGATTCCGTACTTGGTGTGTACAGAGGTGCCCTCCACTATGGGAAGCAGGTCCCGCTGGACCCCTTCACGGGAGACATCCGGGCCGGATCCGCTTCCTTTTGCAGCCACCTTGTCGATTTCATCCAGAAAGATGATTCCTGACTGTTCCACCCTGGCAATGGCCTTCTTTGTGACCTTGTCCATGTCTATGAGTCTGCCAGCCGCCTCCTGTTCCAGTATCTTCCGTGCCTCAGCCACAGTGACCCTGCGCCGTTTCTTCTTTTTGGGAAAGATGTTGGAGAACATGTCCTGGAGGTTGCTCTGCATCTCCTCCATGCCTGCTGCAGCAAATACCTCTACCATGGGGCCAGCGGGGCTGTGTGTCACCTCCAGTTCTACAAAACGGTCTTCCAGTTTTCCCTCGCGAAGCATCTGACGGAATTTTTCCCTGGTGGTGTTATGGTCTCCGGCATCTTCAATGGTAGAAGGTACCCCAGTGGGGGGGACCAGAAGATCCAGTAGCCTCTCCTCTGCCTGTTCCTTGGCTACAGCCTCCACCTTTTCCCTCTCCTCGGACTTTACCATGTCCACCGCAAGGTGGGTCAGGTCACGGATCATGGATTCTACGTCCCTGCCCACGTAACCTACCTCGGTGAACTTGCTGGCCTCTATCTTGAGGAACGGGGAACGGGCCAGCCTGGCCAGCCTGCGGGCTATCTCGGTCTTGCCCACTCCGGTGGGGCCGATCATGATGATGTTTTTGGGGGCTATCTCGTCACGCAGGGCCTCAGGTACCTGCTGCCTGCGCCACCTGTTTCTAAGGGCTATTGCCACCGATCTCTTTGCCCTGTCCTGTCCAATAATATACTTGTTGAGTTCTTCTGTTATCTCTCTTGGGGTGAGTGGCTGCATCTCTGTGGTTTCCATGTCTTTGCGTCCTGTGAGTGTGCGGTTGTTTTTTCTCCCTGTCCGAGTCTCTGATTCTGGCCTTGATGATGTCCGGCGGAACAGAAGGAATACGGGTCAGGGCTGTTCAGATGGTTCGAGTTCTTCAATCAAGATGGTGTCATTGGTATAGATGCATATGGATGCGGCGATCTTCAGGGACTCTTTCGCAATGGCCCTGGCGTCGAGGTCGCTGTGTTCTACCAGGGCAGTGGCAGCCGCCTGCGCAAAGGGACCGCCTGAACCGATTGCGAGTATACCTTTTTCAGGTTCTATCACGTCTCCTGAACCGGAAATGAGCAGGCTGTGGTCCTTGTCGCAGGCAACAATCATTGCCTCGAGCCTTCGCAGAAATTTGTCTGTGCGCCACTCCTTGGCAAGTTCAACTGCAGCCCTTACCAGGTTGCCATTACAGGTCTCTAAGTGGGATTCCAGTTTTTCAAACAGTGTAAACGCATCTGCAGTGGCCCCGGCAAAACCGGTTATGACCCTGTCGTGATAGAGCCTGCGCACCTTTCTGGCATTGTGCTTCATCACGGTATGTCCAAGGGTTACCTGACCGTCTGCTGCGAGTACCACTCTGCCGTTGTGCCTTACGGCAATTACGGTTGTGCTTCTGATTTTGTTCGGGGCTTCGGGTTTTGTCTTGATATTTCCTGTCATGTTCCTGAATCCTTAACTTGGTGGTCATATGGCTATTTCTTCTTGGCCCTGGGATGAGCTGTTGTGTAAACATCCACCAGTCTGCTCAGGTCGAGGTGCGTATACTTCTGGGTGGTGGATAGACTTACGTGGCCAAGCAGTTCCTGGATAGCTCTGAGGTCTGCACCTGCTTCAAGCAGGTGAGTAGCCATGGAGTGCCTGAACGCATGTGGCGTTACCGGGACGGGCATGCCGGTTTCCAAACGCCGTTTCCTGACCAGTCTCTGGATTGCCCTTGTGGTCAGTCGAGTCCCGAGCCGATTAATGAACAGGGCCCTTTCATCAGGCCTGTGTCTCTTATTAAGCATTGAATCCCTGAGGGGCAAGTAATTTTTTAAGGCCTGTGCCGCATGGGTACCAAAAGGAACCACCCGTTCCTTGCTGCCCTTTCCCCTTACCCTGAGCATCTCAGGGGAAAATGACACTGCCTCAAGGTCAAGGCCGGAGAGTTCACTGACCCTGATTCCGGAGCTGTACAGGAGTTCGAGTATGGCCCTGTCCCGCATGGAGAAGAAATCCCCTGTTGTTTTCCTGTCAACCATCTGCACCGCCTGGTCGATAGATAGATACGGGGGCAGTGAGCGTTCGGTGCGTGGCGATCTGATGCCTTCAGCAGGGTTGGTGGCAATTACCTCCTGGCGCTGGAGGAAGCGAAAGAATGTGTTGAGAGATGCAAGTTTGCGCCGCAGGGTGGATTTTGCCTGTCCCCTTTTCCTTAATAAGGCAAGCCACATACGGACATCGCTCAGAGTGATGTCAGAGAGTTTTGAGCGGGACGTGTGGCTGAAGAAGGCCCTGATGTCCCTTGTGTACGCGTCAACCGTATGTGGGGATGCATTGCGTTCAGACCTGAGGTAGTCCACAAAGGTGGTTATTTCATGGTCTATGGTTGAGTTTATGCCGTTCATGGGAGATAAGTCGATAACCTGTTATGAAGAAGAGAAGACTGGATATATAATGCCTGTTACCTGTGAAGGGCAATGGTGAAAGTGGTTTGTCCCAGTAATTTTTGTCTGGCCTTCATTATATATGTAATTGACTAAGTGGCAAAGACTCCATATTATTGCAGGGCGTTTCTCAGCGTGTACGACTGGCCATTGCCTGTACGACTGCAGGTTTGAGTGTCAGTAGTGTTAGAGTCTCCCGGTCGGCCTGTTCTATCCGGTGGAAAATGATTTGTGGTGAGTCTTCTGGCATGGGGCCTGAAGATTGTAATGATGGAGGTTATACATGGTAATTTCCCGGCTGCAGACCCAAGAGGCTGCGGCGTGGATTGCCCTCTCCCTTGTACCAGGTGTAGGCAGAGCAACTTTGAAGAGGTTAGTTAGGGCCTTTGGGACACCATCTGCGGTGTTTGACGCCGAGGAGGCTGATCTGCTCAGGGTAAGAGGACTCTCTGATAGGGTATGTGGTTCAATAACGGGTGGTCCTGACATGGCCTCTGCGCACCGGGCACTTGATATTTTGCATGCTCACCATGCCTGGATCATGACGTTTCAGGATGATGACTATCCCGCATGGCTTGCGGCCACAGGGGATGGTCCCGCCATTTTATATGGCATGGGGTCAAGACAGGCCCTCTCCATGTTTTCTGTAGCAGTGGTTGGGTCCAGGTCGGCCTCGTCCTACGGGCTGAAGGTGGCAGGTCAGTTTGGTGCCGGCCTTGCATCACGTGGGGTCTGTGTGGTATCTGGTTTAGCCCTTGGGGTAGATTCTGCGGCTCACAGGGCGTGCCTCAACGCAAATGGGGTGACTGTGGCAGTCACCGGGACCGGGATAGATATTGTTTATCCGAAACGAAATCAACGCCTTGCTGAAAGTATAAGAGAAAGAGGGGCTGTGATTACCGAGTATCCCCCTGGCACCCGGCCTGAATCAAGGAATTTCCCTGTGCGAAATCGTATAATCAGTGGGTTGTCTCGCGGTGTCGTGGTAGTTGAGGCCAGCCGGAGAAGCGGTTCGTTGATAACTGCCTCGGTGGCGCTTGAGCAGGGCAGAGAGGTCATGGCTGTGCCTGGCAGCATATATTCCTTTAAGAGCGAGGGCGTTCACTGGCTTTTGAAGCAGGGTGCCGTGCCAGTCACGCGTCTCGAAGACATCCTGGATGCTGTGGGATGGGAGGGGCCAGGGACACGGGATGTCAGTACAGCCGATCCACCTGATGGCCAGGTGGACATGCATGGGAAGGCTACTGTTCCTGCAGGTCTCAGCAAAAAAGAGATGAGACTGTGGGAGGGGCTTGACCAGTACCCTCAACACATAGATGAGATCGCCGCGGCGTGTGATCTGTCCGCTTCAGAGGCTGCAGCTCTGTTGATCCAGATGGAAATCAGAGGGGTTGTTCAGGCCATGCCGGGCCATATGTATCAGCGGGTATTGGCTAAGACATGAATCATTGAGGTAAACTACATAGCTTTATGCAGCTATCCAGCGCGGTACCATGTCTGATGGTATTTCACCCAGTCTCATTGCTGCGCAGCAGCTTTGATGTTGGTAGTGCTGTTGGCTCTGCGGGTAATGGCCTGTCTCCTGGTAATTTGGGATGCAGTCCTCGGTAGCAGTGATATTCATTGAATGATTTGAAAGTTTGAACATGAAAAAAGGTCTTGTAATAGTTGAGTCTCCTACAAAGGTCCGCACCCTCAAGAAGTATCTTGGCAAGGATTACGACGTGAAGGCGTCTGTAGGACATATAAAGGATCTGCCGAGAAAGCGCCTTGGTGTTGACAAGGAGCACGATTTCAAACCAGAGTATGAGGTCATAAGGGGCAAGGGAAAGATTATCAAGGAGCTGAAATCTGCCGCCAACAAGGTGGAGGACGTGTTCCTGGCCCCTGACCCTGACCGGGAGGGGGAGGCCATAGCATGGCACATCGCCCAGGAGCTTAAACCCCCCAAGAACCGGAAGAGGCGTTTTCACAGGGTGTTGTTTCACGAGCTTACGGCCCCTGCCATCAGGGAGGCGATAAACAAACCGGGTGAGCTGGACCACAACCGTTTCGAGTCACAGCAGGCCAGGAGGATACTTGACAGGCTGGTTGGATATGAGATCTCTCCTTTGCTATGGGAGAAGGTAAGGCGGGGGCTTTCTGCAGGAAGGGTACAGTCTGTCGCGGTCAGGCTCATCTGTGATAGGGAACGTGAGATACAGGCATTTGTACCAGAGGAGTACTGGTCCATCACGGCAGATCTCGAAGGAGATGTTCCTCCTCCTTTTCAGGCTGCGGTGGCAACCTTCAAGGGGAAAAAGATCAGGATACCTGATGGGGACAAGGCTGCGAGTATTGTCAAGGAGCTCGAAAGATCTGAATTTCAGGTAAAGGATGTCAAGAAACGGCAAAAGAAACGCAATCCTTACCCACCGTTTATCACCAGCACCATGCAGCAGGACGCGGCAAGAAGGCTTGGGTTTTCGGCAAAAAAGACAATGATGCTGGCCCAGAGGCTTTACGAAGGCGTTGAGCTGGGAAGCGAGGGGCCGGTTGGCCTCATAACCTATATGAGGACCGATTCCACACGCGTGGCAAAAGAGGCCGCAGTGGAGGCAAGGTCTTTCATAGAGAAGAGGTTTGGAAAGGAGTACCTGCCTCCTTCCATACCTGTGTACAAGAAGGGCAAGTCCGCTCAGGATGCCCATGAGGCGATCAGGCCCACTTCGGTCATGCGCCATCCTGATGATATGGAGTCATTCCTCGATAGGGATGCTGCCCGTCTCTATCGTCTGATCTGGACCAGATTCGTTGCCTCTCAGATGGCCCCGGCCATTCTGGATCAGACCACCATAGTGGTTCAGGCAGGTGACTATCAGCTCAGGGCCACAGGTACAATCGTCCGGTTCAAGGGATTTACCGAGCTTTATCAGGATGTGAGACCAAAGAAAGAGGGCAAGGAGAGTGGGGCAGAGTCAGAATCAGGGGTGCTTCCTGACCTCAAGGCAGGAGACAGACTGAAGCTTTTGAAGCTGCAACCCAAACAGCACTTTACCCAGCCACCCCCCAGGTTTTCAGAGGCAAGTCTTATAAAGGCCCTGGAGGAAAAGGGGATTGGTCGTCCCAGTACCTATGCTACCATCCTCTCCACCATACAGGACAAGGAGTATGTGAAGCTTGATAAAAAAAGATTTTATCCGACAGAGCTGGGCTTTCTTGTTACAGATCTGCTTACATCCCATTTTCCTGAGATACTTGATGCCCACTTTACTGCGGCCCTTGAGAAGGAACTGGATGGAATAGAGGAGGGGGCAGTCTCCTGGATAGAGGTGTTGCGCAGGTTTTATGACCTTTTCTCCCAACGGCTTGCCACCGCACGCAAGGAGATGAAGTCTGTTAAGGCTACAGGCGTGCCTTCAGGTCTCAAGTGTGAGAAGTGCGGCAGGGAGATGGTTATAAAGTATGGCAGGGCTGGGGAGTTCCTTGCCTGTTCAGGGTATCCTGAGTGCAGGAATACTAAGGACTTCACCAGGGACGAATCAGGTGAGATCAAGGTTGTTGACAGACAGAATGTTGAGACAGGGTTTACATGCGAGAAGTGCGGCAGCCCCATGGTATTGAAAAAGGGACGTTATGGTGAGTTTCTCGCGTGTTCCGCCTATCCGGAGTGCCGCAACACAATGCCAGTGCCTACAGGGGTAAAATGTCCTGAGGAGGGTTGTGACGGAGATATAATCAAGAAGAGTAGCCGGCGTGGAAAGACCTTTTATGGCTGTAACCGGTATCCTGCGTGCAAGTACGCCTCCTGGGACCGGCCGGTGCAGATGGAGTGTCCAGCGTGCGGCTCGCCAGTGCTGGTGGTTGCCAAGGAAGAGGGAGATACAAAGTATCTCAAGTGTCCCAATAAGAAATGTGGCTACAGGACCACTGTAAAGGGGGATGAAGAAAAATAGTATTTTTTGCTTGCATGGTTTTGCGATGCCTGCTATATAGGCTGGGCTCGATGAGTGAGGGAGCGTTCACGGCGGTGAGCAGTCATGAGAGTAAAGAATGACAGGGCACTGCGGTGAAAGGCAACCTGGGCATGCAGCAAAGATTTTGCTTGCATGGTTTTGTGAAGCCTGCTATATAGGCTGGGCTCGATGAGCGAGGGAGCGTTCACGGCGGTGAGCAGTCATGAGAGTAAAGAATGACAGGACACTGCAGTGAAAGGCAACCTGCATAAAATAGAAAATTTTGCTTGCATCAAAACAGAATGTAGGCTATAAAATCACGTCGCCTGAGGCAGCAAGGCTTCAGGGGTGTGAGAAAAAAATTAAAAAAAGTTCTTGACGAATCGGATAAGAGTAACTAACTTATCTGACGCTCCCACGGGGAAGTGATAACGGGGAGCACATAAAGAGCCGATCTTTGAAAACTGAATAGTGTCAGACAGGTAACAAAAACAGCAAATTCACCGTGTTGCTTTAAACACGGTTCCCAGATTAAACTTGAGGGTTTGATCCTGGCTCAGAATGAACGCTGGCGGCGTGCCTAACACATGCAAGTCGAACGAGAAATCCCGCCTTCGGGTGGGAGAGTAAAGTGGCGCACGGGTGAGTAACGCGTAGGTAATCTACCCCTGAGTCCGGGACAACATCGCGAAAGCGGTGCTAATACCGGATAATATCTCCTGAGGGGACTTGGGAGATCAAAGGTGGCCTCTCCTTGGAAGCTATCGCTTGGGGATGAGCCTGCGTACCATTAGCTAGTTGGTGGGGTAATGGCCTACCAAGGCTACGATGGTTAGCGGGTCTGAGAGGATGATCCGCCACACTGGAACTGGTACACGGTCCAGACTCCTACGGGAGGCAGCAGTGAGGAATATTGCGCAATGGGGGAAACCCTGACGCAGCGACGCCGCGTGGGCGAAGAAGGCCTTTGGGTCGTAAAGCCCTGTCTTGAGGGAAGAAATCAGCGGAGGAATAATACCCTCTTCTGTTGACGGTACCTCAGGAGGAAGCACCGGCTAACTCCGTGCCAGCAGCCGCGGTAATACGGAGGGTGCGAGCGTTGTTCGGATTTACTGGGCGTAAAGCGAGTGTAGGCGGCTTGGTAAGTCAGATGTGAAAGTCCACGGCTCAACCGTGGAAGTGCATCTGAAACTGTCAGGCTTGAGTACCGGAGAGGGAAGTGGAATTCCTGGTGTAGGGGTGAAATCCGTAGATATCAGGAGGAACACCGGTGGCGAAGGCGACTTCCTGGACGGATACTGACGCTGAGACTCGAAAGCGTGGGGAGCAAACAGGATTAGATACCCTGGTAGTCCACGCCCTAAACGATGGGTACTAGGTGTAGAGGGTGTTGACCCCTTCTGTGCCGCAGCTAACGCATTAAGTACCCCGCCTGGGGAGTACGGCCGCAAGGTTGAAACTCAAAGGAATTGACGGGGACCCGCACAAGCGGTGGAGCATGTGGTTTAATTCGACGCAACGCGAAGAACCTTACCTGGGCTTGACATCCCGAGAACCCTGTGGAAACACGGGGGTGCCCCTTCGGGGGAACTTGGTGACAGGTGCTGCATGGCTGTCGTCAGCTCGTGTCGTGAGATGTTGGGTTAAGTCCCGCAACGAGCGCAACCCTCGCCTTTAGTTGCCATCATTCAGTTGGGCACTCTAAAGGGACTGCCGGTGTTAAACCGGAGGAAGGTGGGGATGACGTCAAGTCCTCATGGCCCTTATGCCCAGGGCTACACACGTGCTACAATGGCCGGTACAAAGGGCAGCGAACTCGCGAGAGTAAGCCAATCCCAGAAAGCCGGTCTCAGTTCGGATTGGAGTCTGCAACTCGACTCCATGAAGTTGGAATCGCTAGTAATCCCGGATCAGCACGCCGGGGTGAATACGTTCCCGGGTCTTGTACACACCGCCCGTCACACCACGAAAGTTGGCTGTACCAGAAGTCGTTGTGCTAACCCGCAAGGGAGGCAGGCGCCCAAGGTATGGTCGATGATTGGGGTGAAGTCGTAACAAGGTAGCCGTAGGGGAACCTGCGGCTGGATCACCTCCTTTCTAAGGAATGAAAAGGTCAGCTACCTGTCTGGCTGCTATTCAGTTTTGAGAGTTCGGCTCTCATGTTCTTTGATTTATTGAAAATATCGGTGTGCAGCCGAAATGGACTATGGGCCTATAGCTCAGCTTGGTTAGAGCGCACGCCTGATAAGCGTGAGGTCGATGGTTCAAGTCCATCTAGGCCCACCACTATCATTTGATGGAAGCTGTAGGGGGTGTAGCTCAGCTGGGAGAGCGCCTGCTTTGCACGCAGGAGGTCATCGGTTCGATCCCGGTCACCTCCACCAGTAAGACACCTTTCAGCAGCTGCAGACCGGTAGACGATGATTTCTTTAGTTACATCTCGGTGATGTGCCTAAAGAAGCCATCGGCTTCAATGTTCTTTGACAAATAAATATGGGTAACAGTAAAACTGAAAAATCCATGTAGCCTTAGTAATTAAGCGAAATGACCAGTTTTGGTCAAGCTACTAAGGGCAGACGGTGGATGCCTTGGCATCGGAAGGCGATGAAGGACGTGGTAAGCTGCGATAAGCTTCGGGGAGCCGCAAACAGGCTTTGATCCGGAGATTTCCGAATGGGGAAACCCGGCCAGAGTAGTGTCTGGTCATCTGTAACTGAATATATAGGTTGCAGAGGCGAACCGGGGGAATTGAAACATCTTAGTACCCCGAGGAAAAGAAAGCAATAGCGATTCCCTAAGTAGCGGCGAGCGAACGGGGAACAGCCCAAACCGTCAGGCTTGCCTGGCGGGGTTGTAGGACCGCAACGTGGGACGCGGATGGTTAGTTGAACAGCCTGGAAAGGCTGGCCATAGAAGGTGATAGCCCTGTAAACGAAAACCTGAAACGCCCTAGCGGTATCCTGAGTACCACGGGACACGGGAAACCCTGTGGGAATCCGGGAGGACCATCTCCCAAGGCTAAATACTAACCGATGACCGATAGTGAACCAGTACCGTGAGGGAAAGGTGAAAAGTACCCCAGTGCGGGGAGTGAAATAGTACCTGAAACCGTCTGCCTACAAGCGATCGGAGCCATGTTTCGGCATGGTGACGGTGTGCCTTTTGCATAATGAGTCAGCGAGTTAATCTCTGTGGCAAGGTTAAGCCGCAAGGTGTATCCGAAGCGAAAGCGAGTCCTAACTGGGCGTATAGTCGCAGGGATTAGACCCGAAGCCGGGTGATCTATCCATGGCCAGGGTGAAGTTCCGGTAACACGGGATGGAGGCCCGAACCAATATCGGTTGAAAACGGTTTGGATGAGCTGTGGATCGGAGTGAAAGGCTAATCAAACTCGGCGATAGCTGGTTCTCCCCGAAATATATTTAGGTATAGCCTCGGATGCTGAGCAACGGAGGTAGAGCACTGGATGGGCTAGGGGCCCTACCAGGTTACCAACCCCAACCAAACTCCGAATGCCGTTGTGTGTAGTCCGGGAGTCAGTCCGCGGGTGATAAGGTCCGCGGTCGAGAGGGAAACAACCCAGATCGCCAGCTAAGGTCCCAAAGTGTATGCTAAGTGGGAAAGGTAGTGGGAACGCTTAGACAACCAGGAGGTTGGCTTAGAAGCAGCCATCCTTTAAAGAAAGCGTAACAGCTCACTGGTCGAGTGGGCCCGCGCCGAAAATTTAACGGGGCTAAGCATACCACCGAAGCTGCGGACTCTATCTTTTGATAGAGTGGTAGGGGAGCATTCCAGTTGCCTGTGAAGTCGTACCGTGAGGTACGGTGGAGGTCCTGGAAGAGCGGATGCTGACACGAGTAGCGAAAAAGGGGGTGAGAATCCCCCTCGCCGAAAGCCCAAGGTTTCCTGAGTAAAGCTCGTCTGCTCAGGGTTAGTCGGCACCTAAGCTGAGGCCGAAAGGCGTAAGCGATGGCAAACAGGTCAATATTCCTGTACCGCCAACTGTGCGTTTGAGTGAAGGGGTGACGGAGAAAGGTAGGCCATCCGGGCGTTGGTTGTCCCGGTTCAAGGCTGTAGGCGGAGATTCCAGGCAAATCCGGAGTCTCGTTAACGCCGAGAGCTGATGACGTGGACCTTAGAGTCCTGAAGTGGTTGATCCTATGCTTCCAAGAAAAGCCTCGTAGCGAGTACAGTTGGTGACCGTACCGTAAACCGACACAGGTAGGCAGGGTGAGAATCCTAAGGCGCGTGAGATAACTCTGGTTAAGGAACTCGGCAAAATAGCCCCGTAACTTCGGGAGAAGGGGCACCTGCATGTAGGTGAAGGCACTTGCTGCCGGAGCTGAAGCAGGGCGCAGTGAAGAGGGGGTGGCGACTGTTTACTAAAAACACAGGACTCTGCTAAGTCGTAAGACAATGTATAGGGTCTGACGCCTGCCCGGTGCCGGAAGGTTAAGGGGATGTGTCATCCTTCGGGAGAAGCACTGAACCGAAGCCCCGGTAAACGGCGGCCGTAACTATAACGGTCCTAAGGTAGCGAAATTCCTTGTCGGGTAAGTTCCGACCTGCACGAATGGCGTAACGACCGCCCCACTGTCTCGACCAGAGGCTCAGTGAAACTGTAGTACCGGTGAAGATGCCGGTTACCCGCGGCTAGACGGAAAGACCCCGTGAACCTTTACTACAACTTGGCATTGCGTTTTGGGGTAGCTTGTGTAGGATAGGTGGGAGACTGTGAAGCCATGGCGCCAGCTGTGGTGGAGTCGTCCTTGAAATACCACCCTGGCTACTCTAGAATCCTAACCTCGGCCCGTAATCCGGGTCAGGGACAGTGCCTGGTGGGTAGTTTGACTGGGGCGGTCGCCTCCCAAAAGGTAACGGAGGCGCGCGAAGGTTCCCTCAGGTTGATTGGAAACCAACCATAGAGTGCAAAGGCATAAGGGAGCTTGACTGCGAGACCTACAAGTCGAGCAGGTGCGAAAGCAGGTCTTAGTGATCCGGCGGTTCCGAATGGAAGGGCCGTCGCTCATCGGATAAAAGGTACTCCGGGGATAACAGGCTTATCTCCCCCAAGAGTTCACATCGACGGGGAGGTTTGGCACCTCGATGTCGGCTCATCGCATCCTGGGGCTGAAGCAGGTCCCAAGGGTTTGGCTGTTCGCCAATTAAAGCGGTACGTGAGCTGGGTTTAAAACGTCGTGAGACAGTTTGGTCCCTATCTACCGCGGGCGCAGGAAATCTGAGAAGAGCTGTCCCTAGTACGAGAGGACCGGGATGGACGAACCTCTAGTGCTCCAGTTATCACGCCAGTGGTATCGCTGGGTAGCTATGTTCGGAATGGATAACCGCTGAAAGCATCTAAGTGGGAAGCCAACTTCAAGATTAGATTTCCCGTGACGTAAGTCCCTAAAGTCCCCTTGGAGAACACAAGGTTGATAGGTCGGAGGTGTAAGGCTGGTGACAGTCTAAGCTGACCGATACTAATTGGACGTGAGGCTTGACCAATTTTTTCTGTCATTTCACTGAAACTAAGAGCCTGGATTGATCAGTAACATACCCATATTTATTCTTTTTATATATACCAAAAATTTCCGGTGGCTATAGCGAGGATGTCACACCCGTTCCCATTCCGAACACGGAAGTTAAGCTCCTCAGCGCCGATGGTACTGCCCCGTCAGTGGGTGGGAGAGTAGGTCACCGCCGGAATTAATTTTCGCCCTCACTCTGATAGTGATCAGTTTGGGGGCTTTTTTATTAACACATTGTTTTTTCAATAGTAAAAGAATTTTAAACCTACTATTGACGAAACACCAACTGCCTGTTAAATAGGCAGCACAGCAAACGTATTCCCCGGTAGCTCAATCGGCAGAGCGGGTGGCTGTTAACCACTAGGTTGGCGGTTCAAGTCCGTCCCGGGGAGCCAGGCAACAACCCGTTCTAACAAGACGGTTTAACGCACCATATCAAACCCCGAAGGGCGATCCTCTTCGGGGTTTTTTTATGCCTTTTACTGCTGCTCATAATGCCGGATACCAGAAATGCAGAAGTGATTGATAACAGGTGGTGTGTTCTTTCATGCTTCCCCTCAGGGGCATTAGCAAGTCATTCAACTCATTGCCTTTAGAGGTATGCGGAAAAGCGTTATTGGCCATATCAGGTGCCCTGTAGTGTGCTACTGTCTTAAATTGACAGCCAGTTACAAATTGCCAATCCCACCTCTGAGATGATATATTTGCCGGTAAGAATCCAGGCGAATCTATCACTGAAAATATTAATATTGCCAGGTAATTTTTCGTCTCTATTGTATTGTCCATTGTAATGCTAAATAGTCATACGGTTCATCCAGACCCCTTTTGTCGTAAACCTTTGTTCTGTAACTGCCTACAGGGTGCTGAAGGTGCAAGGCGGAAGGCACGAAGGAAGAGTACATGTCTGATTCTATGTTGTTGTTTGTCTGTCCTCTTGTTGGATATCTTCTCGGTACAATTCCAACTGGGCTTCTAATAGGCCTTTCACAGGGCATTGATGTGCGTACCCGTGGGAGTGGTAATATTGGTGCCACCAATGTGGCCCGTGTCATTGGCGCCAAGTGGGGTATGGTCACACTTGTTGCCGATATGCTAAAGGGATTGGTGCCTGTTCTGTTGGCCCGTTATCTTGCTGCCAACACCGGCATGGGTACGGTGGTTGTTTCCCTTACAGGTTTTTTTGCAGTGGCAGGCCACTGCTTTTCTGCGTTTCTTGGCTTCAGGGGGGGCAAGGGTGTTGCTACTGCCGTAGGTGTTTTCCTTGCCACCTGTCCTCTTGCAGTGGCAGGGGCCTTTCTCGTCTTTTTTGCCTCCATGAAGAAATGGAGCATAGTCTCTGTGGCCTCGCTGTTGTCTTCTCTATCCATGCCCATATTCATCTATTTCATCTGTCCAGTGATCAGTTTCGAGATTATGGCATTGGCCATTGCTGCGGTCATCTGGTTCAAGCACACGGACAATATAAAGCGTCTGCTGCAGGGTACGGAAAAGAGATTCAGGGATGGTGGAAAGGGTTCTGCCGGCGGGGAAGGCTAATCCTCCACAAATGTTATATGGATGGATCCATTGTGGGCCTGGTGTACCAGGCTTTCAAATGTTTCGTCCTGAGTTTTGCACCTTGTCTGTACCACGAGGAAAAGTGCTGCCTTGCCAGGTTCAATTGATCCTGTGATGTGCTGGAGGCCCAGCGCCCTGGCTCCTCCAATGGTGGCTGCCTGAAAGATGGCCTCATGCGGCATGTCAGGAGAGATGTGTGCCAGTTCAGCCATCTCAGAGAATATGGAAAGGCGTCTGTTGCTTGCCAGACTGTCAGTACCTAACGCAAGGTTTATACCTGCCCTGTACATGGCATAGGCAGGGGGCTTGCCAACGCCTATGAATCTGTTGCTTCTCGGGCAGAGGCAGACCGATGCCCTGCGGTGGGACAGGAGTGTTATGTCATGTTCGTCAATATGTACACAGTGTATGCACAGTGTCCGATGGTGCAGGCAGCCCAGCTCATCAAGGTACTTTACCGGAGACATCCCGGGTATCTTCCAGCCTGGTGGATAGTGGCCCTTGTCTTTCATGAGTTCTTTTATTGCCCCTGTGCCGTGTCTCAGAAATTCTGTTTCGTCTGCTGATTCAGCAAGATGGATAGCAAATGGTAGCCCCCTTTTTCTGTTCCATTGGTCAATTGCCCTTATCTTTGACGGGGCAACCGTGTATGGGGAATGAGCAGATATAGCCCTGTAGAATGGTCTTGCTGATTGATCTGACAGGCACTCTGCGACAGGTTTGATACCATCCTTATCCAGTGCCAGGTGAAGGGGGAGGGTATCATTTTCCATAGGAGATATGATCTCTTGGAAGAAGATACCGAGAAAGGGCCACATGCGTCCTGCCCGTTCTATGAACAGTGGTACCCTATCTGTGTTTCCCACATCTCCAAGCACTGCCACGCCGTTGTCAAGGAGCTGGAATACCGCGTCTTCAATGGCGCTTCCCCACCTGTTGGGGTCTTCCTGTTCCCTGAGGGCTATCAGGGTCTTTACCCACGAGGTGAAGGAACCTGGCCCGGGGCTGGCCGGTTTGAGTTTGTAATCCAGTTGTGAGAGTTCGAGGTGGCAGTGGGCGTTTACCAGAGGCGGACAGATGATGGCATCACCGTGGTCTGTCACTGTGCCGTGGTAGTGGCTGCGCAGGGTGGCTGCGCTGTCCACAGCCACGATCCTGCCGCCAAATGTTACAATGCCTCCGTTTTCAATTGGAGGGCGTTCCGGCGTGACTATCCAGCGTGCAAGGTGTATGTGCATGTGTGTTTACCACCATTTTGGGTCTTGTCGCTCAGTTGGCAGGAAGTGGGTGGTTTAGGAATGGATACCCTGCGTTACGCAAGGGTATAGTCCATGAGACGCTGCCGAGGTGTAAAACCGGCACCTTCCACAATACGCCTGATCTCTTCTTCTGAAAGCCTGTGGCTGACCCCTGCGGCAGCAACCACGTTTTCTTCGATCATGGTGCTTCCAAAATCGTTTGCCCCAAAGAAAAGGGATATCTGTGCCACCTTTGGTCCCTGGGTGACCCAGGATGCCTGGATGTTCTGGAAGTTGTCCAGAAAAATACGTGACAGGGCAAGGGTGCGCAGGTACTCATGTCCTGTGGCCGGTTTCACCTTGATAGCAGTGTTTCCCGGCTGAAACGGCCAGGCAATAAATGCGGTAAATCCCCCTGTACTGTCCTGCAGATCCCTGAGTCGCTTCATGTGTTCGATGCGGTGTGCCGGTGTCTCAATATGTCCGAACATCATGGTTGCCGTGGTCCTGAGCCCCTGACGGTGAGCCTCCTCCATGACTTCAAGCCACTGGTCTGTTGTGGCCTTGCGAGGCGCAATCTGCTGCCGTACCTCGTCAACCAGTATCTCGGCACCACCACCTGGGATGGAGTCAAGACCTGCAGCAATGAGCCGTTTCAGTACCTCTCTTACAGACAGTCCTGATATATTGGCAAAGTGTACCACCTCTGGTGGTGAGAACGCATGGCAGTGTATATCCATGCCCTTCATGAAACTCAGCATCTCCTCGTAAAAGGAGAGGGGAAGATCAGGGTGCAGTCCACCCTGAAGAAGGATCTGGGTGCCTCCAAGGGCCTTTGTCTCCTCTATCTTTTTTGCCAACTCCTCCCTGCTGAGCACGTAGCCCTGGGGATCGTCAGGTGCGCAGTAATAGGCGCAGAATTTGCACCCAGAGATACACTTGTTGGTATAGTTGATGTTTCTGTCGATTACATATGTGATTACAGGCTCAGGATGCATTCTGAACCTTATCTCATTGGCAAGTTGTCCCAGTGTATTGAGGTCAGCATCAGTGTAGAGTTCCAGTGCCTCTTGCTGGGATATGCGTTTCCCTGCCCTGATCTTTGTGATTATATCCCTGAGCATAGGGCACTATCCTGAAATTTCGTTGTAAAGGGTGTCCCTCTCAACAGGTTCCCTGCCTGCCTGTCTTATGAGGTGTTCTATGTGGCTGCGTAACATACCCTGCGCGGTTTCGCCCCCGGCCATATGTGTGATTTTTTCTTCAAGCACAGTACCGTCCAGGTCATCGGCCCCGAATGACAGGGCTATCTGAGCAATTTTGGGTCCGAGCATTACCCAATATGCCTTTATGTGCGGGAAGTTGTCGAGCATAAGGCGGGCGACTGCTATGTTTTTCAGGTCATCCACTCCGCCTGTGGGGGCAACACTCTCAAGCTCGGTATTCTTGGGATGGAAGGCCAGGGGAATGAAACACATGAAGCCGCCTGTCTCGTCCTGAGCCTTTCTAAGGGCATCCAGGTGCTCTATCCGTTCCTCGTTTGTCTCGATGTGGCCATACAGCATGGTAGCATTTGACTGAATACCCATGCGGTGAGCCGTCTTGGCGATTTCGATCCACTGGTCACCAGGAAGTTTCTTGGGACACAGTTTTTCCCTGATGCGCGGGCTGAAGACCTCTGCCCCTCCTCCCGGGATAGAACCAAGACCTGCATCAGAGAGGTCCTGGAGGCATTCCTCAATACTCTTTGAGCCCAGTTCTGCCAGATGGGCTATCTCCACACAGGTAAATGCCTGGATATGAATGTCTGGCCTTTCTTCCTTTACTGCGCGCATCATGTCAATATAGTATTGGTAAGGGAGGTCAGGGTGGAGACCGCCCACGATATGGACCTCTCTGACCGGTTCGTCAAGACGCTCCCTGATCTTTGTCCTTACCTCATCGAGTGACATCTCATAGGCCTTTGCATGGCCTTTTTCCTTGCCAAACGCACAAAATTTACACAGGTTCGTGCATACGTTGGAGTAGTTGATGTGCTGGTTATAGATATAGTAGGCCTTGTTTCCGTTTTTACGTTCTCTTACGATATTGGCCATAAAGCCCAGAAGGGGAAGCTGGTCAGTCTCATATAGTCTGATACCATCCTCCATGCTGAGCCGTTCATCCGCCATGACTTTTTCATAGATGTCGTCGAGTCCTGCCTGTTTAATTGCGCTTTCCATTAAATGGGAGTCTCCCTAAACTTGAATAAAACGATAAAACCTGAGAGCCTATGTGTTTCTGGGGAAACGCACTGCTGCCTCTGTCTGTTGCAGTTCAGTGTGTCCCTTCCTTTTTGACTGCCTTTGCCGGTACTGGAATCTTGGCAAATTCTATGCCTTCATCCTTGAGTATCTTCTCTTCATCTTCTGTGGCCACTCCCCTGATATTGCGGGGTTCCGTGGCACCGTAATGCATCTTCAGTGCCTCAGCGGCAAAGCTGGTCCCCACATCCTCCGTATTTTTGACCACTGTTTCGTAAATCTTCTCCATTACCTTCATGACGCCCTGGCGCAGCTCGTTTTCTTCGCTGATATTCGCGTCTGATTTTGGCGCCGTGGTTCTCTTTATGGCAACAGGAGATAACACCTTTTCTACCTGATGGCTTCCACACAGAGGGCAGGAGATGAGGCCCTTTGCCTTCTGTTCCTCAAATGCCTTTCTATCCCGAAACCAGGCTTCAAATGTGTGTTGTTCGCTGCACCGGAGATCAAATACTATCATATCAGACTATCGAACCGTCCTTATTTCAAATGAGTGATAAATCACATAGGAAGACACCTTCTAATGGCTACTGCTTCCCCATACTACACGACACCTATATGGCAGATGGTGTTTTTCGCATGATTTTAAAGCTCATCAGTTGCAATGCCCTGTTTGATGATACGTTTGCCAGCGGTCAAAACCAGGATAAAAAGCACCATCCGCCCTTGCAATGCTTCTGCATTTCAGGTGTCGTGTAATGTGCTGCTTCCCTGTTGATTTGCGGCAGGGCAGACACCATATCCGTGGTTCTGTCCACACAGGGCATGAGGAGATCAGGGGGCATGGCCCCTTTTTCTATAGTCGGTATAAATTCACGGCAAATATAAATGGTTCAATTTAGGATTTATTGCATGTGTGAATTTCTATACTATATGAATTTGTCGTGCAGGAACTGGCATTCCTTTGGGGTCAGGTCAAACTTGATCTCTGCCTCTTCGATAATGGCCTTCCTGTCCTTTTCCGGGTATTCCTTCACCATTTCAGATATCCATTTCACAGCCTTGCGTATTCTGTCACCTTCAGGCATCAACTGTTCTGTGCTCATGTTTTAGGCCCCTTTTTCTTTCCTTTCGTGCTTACTGTCTGTCTTTTTGTGCCTGGCATGATGGCGTCCATTATTTATGGATACGGCATAAAGTTTGTAGTCTTCCACACCAAGCGCCGGATTGCTCTCTATCTCCAGCACGATTTGAAAGTCTGTCTCCACCCTGTGAAGAGAGAAACGTTTCTTGTTCAGGAGATAGGTTGCAACCTGGGGTGGAACCTCCATGCGTACTGTCTGGCCTGGCTGGAGTTTTTTCCTGGCCACGAATGATGTTATCTGACGCAGGTGCGACAGAGATACCGCCTCTACCGATTTTACAAGGCCCCGGCCATTACAGCACGGACATTTTATGTAACTGCCCGTCTGTACAGGGGCCCTGATCTTTTGGCGCACCAGTGCCAGCAGGCCAAACTTGGATATGCGCGCAACCTCTGTACGCGCGCGGTCCTTTTTGAGGCATTCACGCATGCGCCTTTCAACCTGCATACGGTTCTGGCGGTTTCGCATGTCTATGAAGTCCACAACTATGATACCGCCCAGGTCTCTCAGCCTGAGCTGGCGAGCGATCTCCTCGGCAGCCTCAAGGTTGCTTTTGAGTGCGGTGTCTTCAATGTCCTTCTCGTTGACATTGCGACCTGAATTTACATCAATGGAGATCATTGCCTCAGTAGGTTCTATTACAATGTGGCCACCAGATGGCAGATACACCAGTGGTGTATAAATCTGTTCTATCTGTTCTTCAAGGCCATAGCTTGCAAATATGGGCTGTTCCTTCTTGTAAAGCCTTACTGCCGCTACCTGGCGCGGTGCGATTATGCGGAGGAATGCCTTGATGTTGTTGTATATCTTTTCATTGTCGACAACTATCTCCGAGATGTCCGTGGTGAGCTGGTCCCTGAGGAAACGGGTCACCACATCGGCATCCTCGTAGATTACCCCAGGTGTCTTGGTGGACTGCACCTTTCCCTTGAGGTTGTTCCATAGGCGCACGAGATAACGCAGGTCCTTCTGTATGTCGCGCTTGGGTATGCCGCAGCTAACTGTGCGGGCAATCAGGCCCACGCCCTCCGGTACCTTGCAGGTCTTTAGTATCTCCTTCAGGCGTTTTCTCTCTGCCTCGTCCTCGATCTTGCGGGATACGCCCACATGGGTATTCCCTGGCATTAAGACAAGATATCGCCCCGGAATGGAGAGGTAGGTAGTGGCAAAAGGCCCCTTCATCGAGGTCTCTTCCTTGACGATCTGTACGAGCAGGGGCTGGCCCTTTTCCAAGAGTTGAGGCGCCTGCCTCCTGTTTTCAGGATTGCCTGTGTAGTCCGGGTGGATCTCGTTGAATGGCAGATAGGCGTTCTTTTTCCTGCCTATGTCAACAAAGACCGCCTCAAGGCTCTTCTCTATGTTCTGTATCTTGCCGAGATAGATGTTGCCCCTTGTCTGTTCGTGTGCCTGGGTGGCTATGTCAAATGCCTCAAGTTTTCCGTTATCGATAAGGGCTATCCGGCACTCTTCAGGTGCCTCACTGTTTATGATTATCCTGCAGTTCTTGTTTTTCTTTTTCTGACTCTGTTTCTTTTTCGAAGCCATCAATCCTTCCGTCTGGTCTGTTTCCTCAGGGCTGCACGTTCACACGCCTGTCTGTATCTGCGTTTTTCTTCTATCGTCACTGGTATGATAGGGGGCACAGGTGCGGGCCTGCCACGGTGGTCAAGGGCTACAAAAGTGAGGTAGGCAGAGCCGGTGTGTCTTACCTCGCCGGTAAGCGTATCTTCAGATTCCACCCTTACTCCCACCTCCATTGAGGTCCTTCCTGTCATGTTCACACTTGCCTTGAGAAACAGCAGGTCTCCGAGGTAGACCGGGGAGTGAAAATCCATACTGTCCATGGATGCGGTGACAACAGTCCTGCGGCAGTGTCTGCTGGCAGCAACATATGCTGCGTTGTCCACCAGCTTCATTATTGTTCCGCCGTGTACATTGCCTGCAGGATTCGTGTCTTCAGGAAGCATTATCTGTGCAAGGCTTACTTTGGATTCTGAAACAGTTTTCCCCTCTAATCTCATGGCACCGTTGTGTCGCTTCTACCCCTCTTGATATCTGATGAAAATCCGGTCCCCATGAAGGTGGTCTGCAGGGACTTTCATGCTATGATGCCGCGCCTGCCCCTTTTGGAGAAGGGTGCGGCGTTGCAAACAGGACCATCAATCAGATGGTACTTTACAGGTTCTGTGGCTGTTATTCCTTTGCCATTGCAGCAGGTCGGCCTGGTCTGTAATAGGTGCGTCCCTGGAAATCTTCTTCTTTGATCATTGCGGCGTTGCGCATCTTGTCAAGTACTGTCTCTACTGTCTTGGGGTCAATCCCCAGGATCTCGGAGATATCATGGGCTGTCATTGGTCTTCGCCTTAGGGTCTCCATGATCTCAACCTCCACCACGGGCATGAATCCCTCCCGCAGTCTGCGTTTGAAGTCCACGATCACTTCAGCCCTGTTGCCGAGAAAATTTCTGATCTCCTCCATCCGGTCCCTTGACAGTGGTCGTGCCCACGGTTCAGCAGGGGGCCTGGCCACACTGTTTAGCTGAATGCGGTGTGGCTGTATCTGGTCCACAGCCTCTTTCAGCGCCCTGATATCCTCAGGGCTGTCATTTAAGCCTTCTACAAGGAGTACCTCTAACCACATCTCTCCCTTGAACTGCATAGAAAGATCTGTCAGTCCCTGCACAATGGAGCTGACATCCACGCACTCTGCAGGTCTGTTCACCTTTCTGAATGCCCGCGGGAGAACTGCATCTAAAGATGGAAGCAGGATGTCTGCCTCGCACAGGTCGTGCCTTACTGCAGGGTCAGGGGTTAGGGTGCCGTTGGTTAATACCACTACCGGTTTGCCTGAAAGTGATTTTGCAAATGAAATCAGTTCTCCAAGGCAGGAGTGCAGGCATGGTTCTCCGGATGCGGTAAAGGTGAGCACATCAAAGGGGTGTTTGCCTGCCCGAAAGACCGTTTCAATATCGCGTTTGATCTCTTCTGCAGGAATGTACTCTGCCCTGTCACACGTAAACTTTTCAGTGATTCCCAGTTCGCAGTACACACAGTTGAGATTACAGGTCTTCATTGGGAGAATATCAACCCCGAGAGAGCGACCAAGGCGTCTGGATGGGACTGGACCAAAACAGTATTTCATAATGGACCTAATTTAGCCTTGATAATAGGGGTGTCAAGCATTGTCATACATTGTCATAATGATATTTTTTTTCATGGTGCTGGTTTGCCTGAATCATAACGCGGCTAAAACAGAAATTTGTGCGCTAAGGAGAGGAAATGCACTGTTGCTGCCGGCTTGTGGGTTGTTAAAGTTTGATGTGGCAATATCAGAATTTTGGTTTATTATTTACCGTTTAATCAGAATGGAAATCGCGTGTCCGCGGTCCTGTCTTGGTAACGTATATATCCAGCAATATCTACTATAAGGAGTGATTCAATGCCCCAGGAGGCATCAAAAAACATAAAAGAGATTCCAAAGGCCTATGATTTTGGTGACGTGGAGAAGAGATGGTACGATGAGTGGAGTGAAAAGGGGCTCTTTACCGCTCGCATCAACCAGGGAAAACCCAAGTTTTCCATGGTTATCCCCCCACCTAACGTCACAGGCGTGCTTCACATTGGTCATGCACTGAACAACACGCTTCAGGACATACTGGTCAGATACAAACGCATGGACGGCTATGATACACTTTGGGTGCCTGGGACTGACCATGCAGGCATTGCCACACAGAACGTGGTGGAACGGCAGCTTGCCACAGAGGGCCTTACCCGGGACGATGTGGGCAGGGATAAGTTCATCGACCGTGTGTGGGAGTGGAAGAAGAA
>Ga0256914_1000908_pt1 | contig 28407 bp, 25 predicted proteins | sample HulkmetaG_FD_191571 | JGI IMG/M metagenome (GOLD analysis project Ga0256914, IMG submission 191571) | Hydrothermal chimney microbial communities from Main Endeavour vent field at the Juan de Fuca Ridge, Pacific Ocean - Hulk | ecosystem: Environmental > Aquatic > Marine > Hydrothermal vents ... | reverse complement strand
GTGCATACTGCACTCGTATCGATCTCCCACCCCGCTGCCTGTTCTCGCACTCTGCTGTAGAAAATAGGGAAAGGCGATCTCCAGGTGGGCCGCCTCGGCATCCAGCCGGTTTTTCATCTCCTGGAGAATCTGATGAAACCTGTGTAGGTTGAACTCGCCGTGAAACCTGTTGAGAATCTCCACGAACCGGCTCATGTGGGTGCCCTTGAACCGGTGCGGCAGGTTGACGTACATGTTGACCGTGGCCACGGTCTGCTGCAGCTGCCGGGCCTTGTCCAGGACAGTGACCGGATAGCTGATCCGGCGCACTCCCACCTTACGGATGCCTATCCGCCGGTCATCACGCAAATTCTGAATGTCCTTCATCCCGGAGCCAGCAGGTCGTACCCTCAGTCGAGGTACTTGTGCACCGCCGCCTTCAATTCATCCATGTTGGCGGACTTGACGATATACTCCTCACTGGCCCAGGTGCCGAAATCCTGCTTGTATTCCTGATAGGCAGAGCTGAGAATCACCGGCAGGTCCGGATTGATCTCCTTCATCTGCCGCAGGACCTCTATACCGTTCATACCCGGCATGTTGATATCAAGAATAACCAGGTCCGGCGGCTGCTCCCTGAATTTTTCCAGGGCCTCCTCCCCATTCATGGCCGACTCGACCTCGAAACCCTCTTCCTCGAACTCTTCCCTGTACAGGAGCTGGATTCCCTCCTCGTCATCAACCAACAATATCCGTTTCTTCTTTTCCACTGGTTCCTCCTACAGCTCGACTTCCCTGAGATACCGGCAGGCATCTTCCGGCGGCATGGGATTGATATAGAAACCGGATCCCCACTCAAACCCGGCAATGCTGGTCAGTTTGGGCACTATCTCGAAATGCCAGTGATAATGTTCAAGAGGCTCGGAACGCAACGGTTGGGTATGAAGGACAAAGTTGTAGGGAACACCCGGGATGCAGCTGTCCAGGCGGCGCAGCGTCTCGGAAAAAATCTCGGTCAGCGCTGCCAGGGAGGCGTCATCCTGGCCAGTATAGGACGAATCATGCCTGCGGGGAAGGATCCACATCTCAAACGGTGTCCGCGGAGCAAAGGGCGTCAGGGTGACGAAGTGGTCGTTCTCACAGACAAGGCGCACATTCTGCTGCCGTTCCTGGCGAATGATATCGCAAAATATGCAGCGATCCTTGTACTTGAAATAGGACAGGCTGCCATCCAGTTCCGAGATGACCATCCTGGGCAGGATGGGCAGGGCAACGAGCTGGGAATGGGAGTGTTCCAGGGAGGCGCCGGCGGCCCGACCGTAATTCTTGAAAACCATCACGTAGCGGAAACGCCGGTCCCGGGACAGGTCCTGGAGGCGATCCCGATAGGCCCGGAAGGTCAGGATCATCTGATCATGGTCCAGATAGGTGAACCGGTCGTCATGGTTGGGAGTCTCGATGATGACCTCGTGGGCGCCGATACCGTTCATCCGGTCATAGAGTCCTTCGCCCTGCTTGTCCAGATCACCCTCGATGACCAGGGCGGGATACTTGTTGGGCACGACCCGCAGCTTCCAACTGGAGGAGTTGAACCCCATGCCAGGCTCGCGACCATAAACCAGGACTTCATCCGGGGTTGTCTTTTCATTGCCTGGACAAAGGGGGCAGAACCCGCCCGTGGTCTTGTACTCTTCGATGAGAAAGTCACTGGGCCGCTTGCTCCGTTCGCGGGCAATGATGATCCAGCGGCTGAGAATCGGGTCTTTGCGTAACTCTGGCATCGGTCTCACCGTCCCTGGGCCTTTTCCTGCTGTTCCTGTCGGGTCTTGCAGTCGATACAGTACTTGGCGACCGGCCTGGCCTCCAACCGCTTCAGGGCGATATTTTCCCCGCAGCTGTCACAGATGCCATAGGTTCCGTCCTCAATCCGCGCCAGGGCCTCGTCGATCTTGTCCATGAGCTTCCGTTCCCGCCCCCGGATACGCAGCTCGAAACTCCGGTCAGACTCAACGGTGGCCCGGTCATTGGGGTCAGGAATATTGCCGCTCTGGTTGGTCATCTCAGAAAGCGTCTGTTCAACATCGGCTATGATATCCGCCTTCATACGCTCCAGCTGCTCTTTGAACTGCAGTAAGGTTTCCTTTTCCATGTCGATCTCCTGTAAACAGGTCATTTCACCCCGTTCCGGGCCCTCCTGCCGAAATCCTTGGAAGATGCACGGACTCGGACCGGGTCAGTACCATGTCCTGACCAGCATTGTATCATACCGGACCAACCCCGGAAAACAGGTTTCAGATTTTCAACCCAGGAAATAGCTGGCGCTCCGGCATGCGTAAACAGCAGTTCGGCCGGACAGGATACCACCTACCGGTCTTTTCGGGCAGATGCCTGCTCCCCGGAAACACGCTCTCCCGTATTCCTGACATACTCTCCACTCTTGCCACCGCTCTTGTGCAGCAGGCGGATATCATGAATCTCCATCGACTTGTCAACAGCCTTGCACATGTCGTAGATGGTGAGGGCGGCAACGGAAACCGCTGTCAATGCCTCCATCTCCACCCCGGTCTTACCCGTGATTCCGACAGTGGCTGTGATGGAGATGGTACGGTTGTCCTCCTGAAAGGCAAAATCGATATCCACGCTGGTAATGTTCAACGGATGACAGAGCGGGATAAGCTGATCCACCTTTTTGGCAGCCATGATTCCGGCGATGCGGGCCACCCCGAGGACATCCCCCTTTTTCATCGTCCCGGCCCGGACCTTGTCCCAGGCCTGGGGTTGCATGGTGATCCTTCCCTCGGCCGTGGCCCAACGAACCGTATCCGGCTTGCGGCTCACATCCACCATAATGGCGTTGCCGGCTTCGTTGAAGTGGGTAAATTCCGGATCAGCGGTCATGATCTTCCCCTTGCTCACAGGACATCAGAGCTCGCTCTGCTGCTCTTTCTTCTTGCCAATATGGCCATGGAAAAGGCGGGCAAAAAAACCTTCTTCTTCCTGATGGTTGCAGTGTTCCTCAAATTCCTGCAACAGCTCCCGCTGCTGTCTGGTCAGGTTGGTCGGAGTCTGAACCTGCACCTCGACGACCATGTCACCCCGCCCTCTGTCGCGCAGACTCGGCACACCCTCGCCCCTGAGAACGAACTGCTTGCCGGGCTGGGTGCCGGCCGGTATCTTCAGCTTGGCCGATCCATGGATCGTTGGGACCTCGACCTCGCATCCCAAGGCTGCCTTGACCATGGATATCGGATAGCGAAGATAGATTGTCTGCCCATCGCGCTGGAAGAACTCATGGGGCTGGACATGAATGACCACATAGAGGTCTCCCGGCGGTCCCCCTCGCCGGCCGCCCTCCCCCTCGCCGGACAGCCGCATCCTGGAACCGGTATCCACGCCGGCCGGAATCCGCAGTTTGACCGTTTTCCGCCGGTTGACCAGACCGGCACCATTACAGTCAGCGCAGGGCTCGGTGATCACCTGGCCAGCCCCCTTACATCCCGGGCAGGTCGAACTGACCTGGAAAAATCCTTGGGAACGCAGCACCTGGCCCCGTCCCTGGCAGGTAGGACAGGTCTGCGGCCGGTAGCCGGGTCGAGCTCCTGTGCCCTCGCAGGTCCAGCAGGTCTCCCGCTTGGTGATGTCTACCTTTCTGGTGACACCGTGTACCGCTTCCAGAAATGAAATTTCGATATCGTAGCGCAGATCATCTCCCTGCACCGGGGCATTGGGATTACGCTGTCTGCTCCGACCACCGAAGCCGAAAAGATCCCCGAAAAGATCATTGATGTGGGAGAAAATGTCCTCATGACTCGATGGCCCGCTGTAGCCGCTGTTCTTCAGGCCGTCGTGTCCATAGGTGTCATATATCTGCCGCTTTCTGCTGTCGCTCAGCACCTCGTAGGCCTCGGCAGCCTCCTTGAAACGGGCTTCGGCCTCCTTGTCGTCCGGATTCCTGTCCGGATGATATTTCATGGCCAGCTTGCGATAGGACTTCTTGATGACCTCTTCGCTGGCATCCCGGGAAACGCCCAGTATCTCGTAATAACATCGTGCCATGGAACCAGATCATCCGGCTGTATTTTCTGCAGCTTCCTGTCCTTCTTCCTGCTCCCTGGCGGCCTCTTCCTGCTCCTGCCGCAGCCTGGGCAGATCAAGGATATTCTCGAAGGTGACCTTGCCGGCGGCGATCTCCCGCAACGTCATGACCACCTCCTTGTTCTTTCCCTGGACCAGGTACGGTTCACCCTGGCGGTGCTGCCGGATCCGTTCCACCGCAAGATGAATCAGGGCGAAGCGGTTGTCGTCACCTACCTGTGCCAGACAGTCTTCTACAGTTATCCGTGCCATATGCCTGATACTCCTATCGAGTTCTTTATTCTGATCCTGACCGCCGCACTGGCGGACAAAGATTCACATAATCATTTCTGCCAAATTCTCAAGAGGGAAGGGTTAGGTTTTAGCTCGAAAAGGGATTTCTGAGGAGCAGGGTCTCCTCACGGTCCGGTCCTACTGAGACGATGACCGGCGGGACACCGGTGATATCTTCGATCCGCCGCACATAGTCCCTGGCCTGGACAGGAAGTGACTCAAAGGATCGGACACCGCGGATATCTTCCTGCCAACCTTCCAGATCTTCGTATACCGGACGGGCCGCCATGGTCTTGCGGATATTGCCGGGCAGACAGTCCATCTCCTCCCCGTCCACGATATACCTGCGGCCAATGCGGAGCGTCCTCTGACCGGACAGAACATCCAGTTTGGTTATGGCCAGCCCGGTCAGGCCATTTATCCGGACCGCATCGTTGGCCACCACCGTATCCAGCCAGCCGCAGCGGCGGCGACGTCCGGTGGTGGCGCCGAACTCATGCCCCTTCTTCTGGAGGGCATCACCGATTGCATCTCCCTCGGGCAGTTCAGTGGGAAACGGACCTTCTCCCACCCTGGTCGTGTAGGCCTTGAGGATACCGATGACCTCGTCGATGTGTACCGGACCGAATCCCGAACCGATACAGGCGTTACCGGCAATGGTGTTGGACGAAGTGACAAAGGGATAGGTGCCATGATCGATGTCGAGCTGGGTCCCCTGTGCGCCTTCGAAGAGAATGTTTCTGCCGGCCCGCCGCTCCCGGTCCAGGGCCACCGAGACATTCCCGATAAAGGGGCCGAGCTTTTCGGCATAACCGCTGAACTCCTCCCGGATCGCCTCAAAGGATACCGGTTCGGCTCCATACTGCTTGACCAGGTAGAAATTTTTTTCCTCGACATTGGCCCGCAGCTTGTCTTCAAACTGGGCATGATCCAGCAGATCACCCACCTTGATTCCCACCCGACCGACCTTGTCCATGTAACAGGGACCGATTCCCCTGCCGGTTGTGCCGATCTTTTTTCCCTTGGCAAGCCGGGCCTCGCGGGCATGGTCCAGGCTCTTGTGATAGGGCATGATAAGGTGGGCATTTTCGCTGATCAGCAGCCTGCCGGCTGTCACGGCCAGCCCCCTGCCGGCCAGCTCTTCCATCTCCTCGAGAAGCACTGCCGGATCGATGATGACCCCGTTTCCGATCATGCAGGTCTTATCCTCGTAAAGGATACCAGATGGAATGATATGAAAGACGAACTTCTGCCCATCAACCACCAGGGTGTGGCCGGCATTGTTGCCTCCCTGAAAACGGACAATATTGTCTGCATACCGGGTCAACAGATCGACTATCTTCCCTTTTCCCTCATCACCCCATTGTGTACCGACCACCACGACACTGGACATGAAATCTCTCCTGCCTGACTCGCACTCTCTGGTTTCAGTTGTTCATCTTCTCCCCTGCAGCGCCAGGCCCCGGCCAGGGCCGTGGCGCAAAATCTAAAATTTTTTAATTTATCCGACCAACAGGGAAAAGTCAAACAAGGTCTCTCCGGAGGAGGGAATTCTCCCCGGCTACCCAGCCTGGCAATACTGTTATCAGCGGCAGGCAGGACTCAGGATGCCGGATCACCCACCCGGCTCCAAACGGATTCCACCGGCATCGGATCAATTAAAGATATCCTTCTTGACGGTACCATTCTCCGGTCCGCCGCAGCCCTTCATCGAGATCGACGCGTGGCTTATAGCCCAGCTCTCTCTTGGCCTTGTCTATCCTGAAGGCCCGGTTCTGACGAAACCAGTCCACCCGGCGGGGAAAGATCGGGGGAGTGATATGAAACGGCTTGCAGAGCTTTTCGCAGACATGGCCGGCAATGACCAGCGGCAGGACCGGATAATGGGGAATCCTCACCTCGACACCGAGTGCCTGGGCGGTCTTGCGTACCAGGGTCTCGATTTCCACATACTCTTCATCGGCGATCAGATAGGCCTCTCCGACCCCCTTGCCCGGCTCCATGGCCAGCATGAAGGCATCGATCAGGTTGTCGATGTACAGAGGGTGATAATAGGTCTTCCCGCTGCCGAACATGGGAAAGACCCCCTTGTTCACCCGCTTGAAGATCATCGAGAACCGTTCCGGATCACCCGGTCCATAAATGGCTGCCGGTCGCAGGATCACGGTCTCCATGCCTTTCCTGCAATATTCGTTCACCAGGGGTTCGGCCTCATACTTGGTCCGCTGATAATAGTCGGCCGGCTGGATCGGTGCATTTTCGTCCCCCGGAGGATTATCGATATTGCCATGCACCCCGCATGTCGAACAGTAGATGAATTTCTTCACCTTCCTGGCAAAGGCGGATTCCAGAACGTTTCTGGTACCGCCCACGTTGACCTCGTCATAGTAGGAATTGGGAACATCCAGCTCCCGGAAGGCTGCCGCCAGGTGATGGACGATCTCCACGCCTTCCATGCACCGGTCGACCACCTCGCGGTCCGTCACGCTGCCGATGACGACCTTTGCACCCCAGGAACGGATCTCGTCTGTCTTCAGCCCTTCCTGGTAGTCAAGACTGACCACCTCATGTCCCTCGTCCACAAGGCGTTTCACCAGGGCCTTCCCTGTAAAACCGGTTCCACCAGTTACCAGAACTTTCATATGATTTTCCTTTCCGCTAGCTATTTTCCCATGCTTATCCCACCCGCCCTATGGATCAAGCTTCTGCACGCCGTCACCATCAGACACAACGGCGGGAATGGGTTATCTCGTTCTCAAGATCTTTATAGAAACTAATAAGTTTACGACGAAAGGCCGGCCGGGAGAATTCCTTTTTCACCCGTTCGGCAGCAGCCGAGGCCAATTGGCTCCGTTTCTCAGCATCAAGTATCAATGTTACCATTGCCTGCATAAATTCGCTACTGTCTGTTGAAGCCAGCATGGCGATACTGTCTTCCAGTACCTGGGTGTGGGTCGGCAGGCGGGTGGCCAGCACCGGCCGGCCGGAATCGAGATAGGAGTAGATCTTCATGGGAGTATTGTTTCCCTGAATGCGGGGCGAGACCAGGATATCGGCCTGACGCAGATACCAGCCCAACTGGTCCACCGGTCTGGGACCAAGGAAGTAGACCCTGTCCCTGATCTGCAGCTGTCCCGTCTTTTTCCGATACCGGGCGATATCTTTTTCGTTCCCGCCGATGATGACAAGATTCGCCTTCACGGCGGCATGATCTATGAGGGCGAATGACTCCAGCAGCAGATCGATCCCCTGGTAGGATTCGAGATTGCCGATATACATGACTATGGGACCACTGATCCCATATTCACGGCGGATATCTTCGCCGCTTTCCGGTCCGGAACCCAGCAGGCTGATATCCTCCAGCCTGAGAACCGGCTTGTCGGGTGCAAGGGCCAAGGCCATTTCCTCCAATGAACGACACACGGCTATCACCCCACTGCTACAGCGAATGGCGATCTTTTCAAACCACTCCAGAATGGCGGTTTCCTTTTCCAGAAAGCCATACTTGTCCTTCAACTGGCGGGACAGACAGGAATCCATATCATAGACATAGGGAAGGCCGAACAGCTTTTTCAGCCCCAGGGCTATGAATACCGACTCCTCCACGGCATGGATCATGTCATAGCGATGTCTGAGCACCAGGCCGACAGACTTCATTGCCAGGAGTGCATCACAGCAGACCTTTTTGCCGGAAAACCCGGGGCCGACATTGCTTAGGCCCAGCATCGCCGGAATCCTGGTGATGGAAACACTCGGAATGGTGACATCCTGACCCTCGTGAAAGGCCAGCAGATCGATATCGTGTCCGGCGGCGGCCAACTCCTCCACCAGCAGACGGACCGCTATGGGAGTACCGCGGTTCTGAAAAAACGGCTGTGGAGCAAGAACAAGGATATTCATATCAATCACCAGACGGAAGGGATCCCAGGGCAGATCCTCTGCCGGTCAATGCATGGCAATGAAAATTTATCTGATACAACACGGCAGCATACATGCTCTCACAAACAGATTCCTCTGCACCACACCTTGATCTCGGTAGAGAACCATTCTGTGCTAGGCATCTCGTATTCGTTGTCCATCCGGACTGCGCATTGCCCGTACAATGATCGGTGAACCAAACAGTGAAGTCAGACCAGGCAGGCGGACCACTGCTTCCAACATCCCGGCTATCCGGGGGTTTCCTATTTTTCTATGCAGAACCATGGGCCAAAAGAATTCCGGCCGGTACACGAGGCGGGAAAAACCCTGATTGCGCAGGACAGAGCCCACCTGTGAACGGGAGAACAGAGAATAGGTCCTGGTATTTCCTTCAAGAGACCTCTTCAATCCAAAAAGCAGGCGATAAAGGATATTGAAACTCCGAATATCCGGATAATCAAGTATCACCGTCTGTTCGGCCACCCGGCACATTTCCTCAAGCAGACGCTTCCATGCCGTGACATGGGGCAGAAGCCGGAAGGCAAGCACCACGGTGAAGCTTCTGTCGGCAAAGGGCAGATTCAGACAGTCACAGGTCTGATAGGTAAACGAACCCGACTCAAGCAACCGGTCCAGCCGTTCCCGGCAGGTGTCGTCGCTGCCGGTCACGGTAACCTGGAATCCCTTCCTGACCAGGGGAACGGCCAGCTGCGCATGCCCTCCGCCCACATCCAGGACCGTTGCGCCATCCATCCCCTGCAGCAGATCAAGGGTGATGGAGGTCTGGACAGCGAGAAAATACTCGCCCACCGGCCCGGCAAAACGGCTGGCATAATCATCGGAGGCTGTTATTCTGTCCTCGGTCTCAGAAAAGCCCGAAGAAACACTATCCTGATTTAGTTCACACATTTTCAAGCAGTTCGATTTTCGACAATCCGCTACTCCGCACTCTCGGGAACATAGGCGACCTGCACCCGCTGAATTTCACGACAGACCTGCCCGGCGTCCCAGGAAAGCTCTGCGGCCATGACAGCGGCGATCCGTTCCAAAAGAGACAGGGAAGGACAACCAAAGCTCCCGAGCCCTGTTCGACGGAAAACGATGTCGGCCAGAGTAACCGCCATCTCTTCCTGTACAAAGTAATGTATCTCTGCAGTCAACACATCGGGATCACGGTGCAGCCAGGTCTCGTCGATACCCCGTGAAGCGGCAAAGGCCAAAATTCGGTCAGCCCTGTTCCCATACTGTTTCCTGAGATGGCGAACCACCGGTTTGGAGGCCACAACCGAGGTTGAGGCATGGCTTCTGGGAAAAAACGAGACAGGTTTCCCGCTTTTTCCTGCCCTCCTGCGCTCCATGATCGCAGCCACCTTTTCGGCTACTGCCGGGGCGGTCGTGTACTTGATGGTCCGCAGGGAGATCAGGCCGGCAGGTCCCCCATGCCGGCCATGTTCCAGGATCAGCGAGCTCTTGGCGAGTTGCACCTCTCCTGGCCCATCATCTGGTGACCCGGCCATGGGCACCAGGCCGCAGTGAAAAAAACTCACGTCTTTTCGCTCGAGATGTATCCGCGGATAGATCTGGTTTACCTCCTCCAGAATCTCGGCAATATCCTCTTCAGTTGCCTTCAGCCGATCCGGATGATCCGGATAGACACGGTAGGTGGTACCGATCATGGATCCACGCCGCCATGGCACAAAAAAATACAGTCTTTTTCCACGCTTGAACATCGCATCCCGGTCCAGGTATTCCTCTCTGCTCTCGAGACCGACTCCAAATTCCGGATGAAGCTGTTTTCTCACCACCAGATTGACGGCCTTGGCCCAGGACCCCTGGACCGGTGCAGACAGCCCCGAAATCCGAAGAAGATGCTCGTACCAGGGGCCAGCGGCATTGATCACCCACGGGGCGTCGATATGACATGTCCTGCCGGTATGGACATCCCGTCCCTCCACACCCCTGACCCGCAGTTGTCCCTGTACACGCCTGCTCACTATTCGGTCCACCTGAAAGTAATTGATGGCCACCGCGTCCAGGTCGACTGCAGCAAGTATGTATTCCAAGGCCAGTCGTTCGGTGTTGAGTGCCAGGCCGTCAAACCAGAGAGCACCGCCTGTCACCTCCTCCTGCGGCAGGTCCGGCAGCAGGGACACAAAGTTTTTTTTCCTGACCAGCCTGCCGCGCGGCAGCCGGTTTTCCGGTGGCAAATTCCGATTTCTGTCCCAGGAGATCAGGTCATTGATGAGAAAGGCCGTCGCCATGATCCCCTTTGACCGCAAGCCATGGCCAACGGTAGGGACCAGGCAGCCCAGTGGCCTGGTAAGATGGGGACAGAACCGCATCAGCTCTCTTCGGGAAACAATGGATTCCCGCATCCGTCTCAGATCGAGGTGCTGGAGATAACGGAGTCCGCCATGGAGGATTTTGAGGCTGTTGGCCGAGGTGGCGCTGCAAAAGTCTCCCTTTTCCAGGAGAAGCACCTTGTAACCGGAAACGGTCAGCTGCCATGTCAGTACAGCTCCGTAAATACCTCCGCCAACGATGATCACGTCGAATCGTCGAGTCTCCAGTGCCAGGATATCCCGTTTCATCACGCACCACCCCTGCTCCGGCGCAGCCTGAACTGATTGCGGAAAAACGCCCCTGGGGAAACCCTGCGACCCACAGGCCGCACTCTCTGCATAACCGGAAGTGCGGACCGGAACCAGGAGGCCGACAGACTGCCTCCCTGTCCAGAAACCAGACCACAGTAGGCGGCTGTACGTTTTTCCTCCCCGGCGATGGGCAGGGCGTCACTGCCGGGGAGCACCGGGATTGCCAGCCTGCGGGCCAGCCTGAACATGGCCGGCTCCGGACTCATGACCGGCCGGCCACCATTGTCACCCAGCACAACCCGCTCTGGAGATTGTAGCAAGAATTCCCGTATTATCCTGCCCCGACGCCCCAGCCACTTGCCCACGCCCCAGGGCAACACCGCAATACCGCCCGTTCGGTTCACCTGGCAAACGGTTTCGGCCAGGGACATCCCATCCCTGACCCGGGTAGCGCTGCAGAGAGAGAGCACCTCTATGGACTCCGAAGTCACAATCTGTCGTCCGGCAACAACAACAAGTTCGATTTGTTCACCCGAGAGAACGAGCGAGTCGGCCTCGCCGGTTGTGTTCACCTGCCAGGAGACCAGACCAGCGTCTCCTGAGGCCAGCCTCCCGAACCAGTCATACTCGCCGCTCTCTGTCAGAAAGAGGAAACAGGCAGATGGCTCAAGCCGAAGTTTCCGGGCAGTGGACAGGAAGTTCCGCGCCGCTGCATCAAAAACGTCTTCAGGAACAAAGCAGTCATAGATATGGACATGAAAATCGCAGAGGAACACTCGTGACCATTCTCCTCTCCCGCAACCTGGAAAGGCGGGAGCCCTAGCGGGCATGTTTGCTGGCGTGACATCTGGAAACCATTTCAAAAGCCGGTATTCGAATGGAGAACCATCCTCTATTTCTTCCGACTTTTCGGATACCTGTTCCAATTTTCCAGATGCTCTCGAAAACTACTACAAAACAGGTGCTGGCTCGTCAACCATTTTTCGCGCAGCGAAGAAAGAGCCTGGCACAACCTGTCACTGAAAGAGAAAGAAGTTCAATGGAACTCTTTGAATTAACAACCTGTTGCCTCATTTTCCCTCCGTAATGAAAAAAAAACTTATATTTTTTAATTCATAGAGTTAGAGTATGAGATTTGGATCGGCACCTAGATGATCAGCGATCCGTTCGAACACTGCGTACCTGAGTCAGGAATTCAGCCCAAACATTCCAAAGGAGAACAGCACATCATGTATTTCCGCGGCAACCACAAGATTCCCTTCCAATCTGTTTCATTCCTGCTGATCCCCCTGTTTCTTCTGTTCGCCGGCCTTGGCATGGCGAGTGAACACGGGAAAGCGCATTCCGTGTCCGAAACGGCAGGCAGCAAGGAACTCAAGATCTTCGGTAAAATCGTCAATGCCCACGGCGCCGGAGTAGGAGATGCCGAAGTGCAGGTTCTGCTCAACGGCAGAAAACTGGACGCCCCGGCCAACGGACACGGACATGGCGACAGAGGTATCACCACTGGCCGGGATGGAAGCTTCCAGGCCGTTTTCGCCGTCACTCCTGAGGACCTGGCAGAGGCGGATATCGAAATCGAGGCCTACAAACCAAGTTACGCCAGGGTAAAGGCAAAACTTGCTCCTTCCGACCTGGCACGGGGAGAACGGGGAGTATCGGCCAATGCCAAACTGGAGATCCAGCGCAGCCTGGGACCGGCCTTCTGGATCGCCACCATTGTCTTTGTCCTGGCCTACATCCTGATTTCCTTTGAACTGCTCCACCGTACCCTGGCCGCCATGCTGGGGGCGGCGACCATGCTGGTCATCAGTTACACCCTGGGCACCTTCAATCCCGAGTACCACATCCTCTCCTACGAGAGTGCCATCCATGCCATTGACATGAATGTCATTTTTCTTCTCATGGGCATGATGATCATTGTCGGGATACTCAAGCACACCGGCGTATTCCAGTGGTGCGCCTACAAATGTTACCAGCTTGCCCGGGGCAACGTGATCGTGCTCTCGGTGATCCTGATGTCCTTTACCGCCGTTGCTTCGGCCTTTCTGGACAACGTCACCACGATGCTTCTCCTGACCCCGGTATCCATCGAGATCGCCCTTTCCCTCGGCATCTCGCCCATCGCCCTGCTGCTGCCCGAGATCCTTGCCTCGAATATCGGCGGTACGGCCACGCTGATTGGCGACCCGCCCAACATCATGATCGGTTCCTACGCCGGACTGACCTTCATGGAGTTTGTCAAGAATCTCGCCCCGGTCTGTGTCGTCTCCATGGTCGTCCTGTTCGTCTACACCAAGCTGGTGTACAACAGCGAATACAAAAAATCCCACGTCACCGACATCAAGGCCTTTATCGCTAAATTGCGCCAGGAATACCAGATCACCGACGCCACGCTGCTCACAGTGGGCCTGATCATCATGGGCATGGTCATCGCCATGTTTCTCACCCACGGGGTGCTCCACATGGAGGTGTCCATCGCAGCCCTGTTCGGGGCTGCCCTTCTTTTCACGTATGGTCTGCTGACCAAGAAAATCGATCTCCTGGAGCTGATCGAAAAGGACATCGAGTGGACCACCCTGCTGTTCTTCATGTTTCTGTTCATCCTGGTCGGTGCCGTCGAGGAGACCGGCCTGCTAGACATCGTTGCCGACTGGGTGCTCAACCTCTCCCGGGGCAACCTGGTTGCCTCCATCTGCCTCATTCTCTGGGTATCGGCAATCATGAGTGCCTTTGTCGACAACATACCGTTTACCGCCACCATGCTGCCCATCGTGGCCTACCTGACCCAGGTGATTCCCGGTGCTGAATCCGGCGTTCTCTGGTGGGCCCTTGCCCTGGGAGCCTGCTTTGGCGGGAACGGCACCATGATCGGGGCCAGTGCCAACGTGGTTACCATCGGTATTGCCGAGTCGGCCGGATATCCGGTGAAATTCATCGGCTTCATGAAGGTGGCCTTTCCCTACATGATCCTGAGCGTGGCCATTGCCAACGTCTGGCTGCTGATCGCCTACTAGTTTCAACGAGGAGAAAGAAGATGACTATTCGCACGGAAGAAATGCTGACACAGTTCCTGGTTCCCCTGGACGTGGAAAAAAAGTATGACCAGGTGGTCTGGCTGATGCGGTGCATCGCCGTCACCCTGGGACAACGGGTGGAAAAGATCACCCTCCTGTACGTGAGCGGCGGCCGATATCTCAGCCAGCACATGACAAACATCGACTCCCGGGCCGGGGATCTGATCAGTTCGGAAAAATTCCGGGAGTTGCGGCAGATCCACATCGACCAGCATGTCATGCCCATCCTGGAAGAGGTCAGGAAAACCCTCGTATCGGCGGGAATCGACACGGAGATCGATATCCTTGTCCAGGATGGCGATCCAGTGGAACAGATCGTCAAAACGGTCAACACGGGACCATACTCCAGCCTGATCCTGCAACGGAGCGACAAGTCCACCGTGGAGGCGATGTTCATCGGCAGCGTTGCCTCGGGCATTCTCCACCGCGAGGTCCAGGCCTCGATCTACCTGCCCCCTGCAAACGGTGTCGAACGGCAGCCCTGCCCACCGGCAAACTGTCTGGTTGCCCTGGATGACTCGGACAACAGTTTTGCGGCTCTGGAACGGGCCAAGATTCTCATTTCGGCCAGCGGCAACTCTTTCCGCAAGATCATCCTCGCCAATGTGGTGGACCTGGCTGCATTCAGCGAGGCACTTGCTGCAGGCATCGAGGCGGAATCGCTGCGGACCGATGTCCTGGACCGGGCGGCCGCCCAACTCAGAGAGGCCGGTGTTCCTGAGGAAAAGATCGTTTGTCAGACCGGTTACGGGGAACCAGCCGAAGAACTGGTCAACATGGTTCAGGAGCATGATATCGACGTGGTTTTCATGGGTCGTCGCGATCGCGGTGCCCTGCAGGATGTCTTCATGGGCAGTGTTTCCAACAAGATCATCCAGCAGTGCACCCGGCAGACCATCGTGCTGGTGAACGCAAAGAGCGCCTGATAAACCTGACAGAGTTCACCAGGGAACAAGACGGAAAAAGCCTTCGCCCCCTTGCTTTTTCCGTCTTTCTTTCATCCCGGTTTCCACCGGTCGACCGCCAGCCTATTATTTTCCTTAAGGGATTCCGTTTACTGTCCGAAGAGGCATACGAGAGACAGGTTGAGAGACATTATGTTTGATTATCAAGCCATTGGTCGATCAAAGGACGACCAAGGTGCAATTCGTTTCATGGAGGAGAACCATGGCTTTGACGATCAACACAAATGTCGCATCGCTGAATGCCCAGCGCAATCTGGCTCATACCCAGAACCAGCTTTCCACATCCATGGAAAGACTCTCGTCCGGCCTGCGCATCAACTCGGCCAAAGATGATGCAGCCGGCCTGGCGATTTCCGACCGGATGACCGCCCAGATCCGGGGCCTCAATCAGGCAGCCCGCAATGCCAATGACGGCATCTCCCTGGCCCAGACCGCCGAAGGCGCCATGCAGGAGTCGACCAATATCCTGCAGCGGATGCGTGAACTGGCGGTCCAGTCGGCCAATGCCACGAACTCGGCTGCCGACCGGGCAGCCCTACAGGCAGAGGTCAATCAGCTGAAAACGGAGATGAACCGGATCGCCAACTCCACGACCTTCAACGGTCTGCGGATCCTGGACGGTTCCTTTGTCTCCCAACAGTTTCAGGTCGGCCCCAACTCCAACGAGACCATCGGCGTCTCCATCCAGTCCATGGCGGCCGACGATCTTGGCCGTTATGCCTTTGACGCGGTGAACAAGACCGCCAACGAAGGTACAGGTACCCCGGCCACTGCCACGACCGCCGCACCCAGCAGCAACACCATTGCGGCGCAGACCCTTTCCATCAACGGCAGCAAGGGCAGCGATACCGTGGCCGTGGGCAGTGGCGATACAGCCTGGACCATTGCTGAAAAAATCACCAATTCCTCATCCAACACCGGTGTCACGGCGACGGCCTACTCAACGGCTACCCTTTCCGGATTGAGCAACTCCGGCCAGGTGACTCTGACCCTCGGCAGCGGCGGCAACAAGGCAACCGTGAACGCTTCGGTGACCACGGGGGACCTCAGCTCTCTGGCCACGGTAATCAATGATCAGAGCGGCACCACCGGTATCACGGCAACGGTCAACGGCGGCACGCTGACCCTGACCCAGGCCGAGGGCAAGGATATCATCCTGGAGAACTTCACCCATACAACTTCGGGCACCACCATCACCGTTACCGGTCCATCGACCAACAGCGTCAACCTGACCACCGGCGGTGACGACAGTACCATTGTTTCCGGGGTGATCGAATTCAGTTCACCGGATTCCTACACGGTATCCTCGAGCGTGGACAATACGGCAGGATCGATTCTCAACGTGGCCGCGAACACCAATGTCATCCCGCCCATGGAAGAAGTCACCACCGTGGACATCTCGGATGTGAATGGTGCCAACGATGCCATCAAGATCATCGATGCCGCTTTGAGCAAAATCGACGCCCAGCGTGGAGATCTCGGCGCCCTGCAAAACCGGTTCGAATCCACCATTGCCAACCTGCAGAACGTGGCGGAAAACCTGACCGCTGCCCGCTCCAGGATCCGAGACGCCGACATTGCCCAGGAAACCTCGGAGATGACCAGATCCAACATCCTCCAGCAGGCCGGCGTCTCCATCCTCACCCAGGCGAACCAGAGCCCGCAGCTGGCCCTGCAGCTTCTCCAGGGATAATCCTGCCGGCAATCTCCTGACACCGTGTTTGGCACGTTTGAACAACAATTCAAAATCACGTGCCAAACACGACTCTTCCCTTCCAGCCGAACAAAAAAAAATATTTCCGGCTAAACCTCGCCACCCCACAGTTCGATAAGGACTGTAAAGAGAGAAAGCCTGATGCACTTTCTCGGAGGATTTGAACGATGCAGCCAATACTGATCAACAAACCTGACCAAAGCAACCAAAGGAGGTGAACTGACAAACAGAACGACTTTCTGTTGAACCTTCGTAAACCGGCAAGGAAGCCAACTTTTATAACCCGAACAATATTCAAGGAGGAATATCATGGGTTTGACAATCAACACAAATGTAATGTCTCTCAATGCTCAGCGTAATCTGGGCGCAACTCAGAACAACCTGGCCCGCTCCATGCAGCGGCTCTCATCAGGCCTGCGCATCAACTCGGCAAAAGACGATGCCGCAGGACTCTCCATTTCAGACCGGATGACTTCCCAGATCCGTGGTCTGAATCAGGCGGTACGGAACGCCAACGACGGTATCTCGCTGGCCCAGACGGCAGAAGGTGCCATGCAGGAATCCACCAACATCCTGCAGCGGATGCGTGAGCTGGCGGTTCAGTCGGCCAATGCCTCCAACTCCGGTGCTGACCGGCAGGCACTCCAGGCCGAGATCAACCAGCTCCAGAACGAGATGGACCGGATCGCCAATACCACCACCTTCAACGGTATCAATATCCTGGACGGCACCTTCACGGCCCAGAAATTCCAGGTGGGCGCCAATGCCAACGAGACCATCAGCGTCGACATCGCCAGCATGCGCTCCTCCGATCTCGGCCGAAACGCCATCGAGGAAAAGAATACCACCGCCAACCAGGGTACTGGTTCGGCCTCCACTGCCTCGGCCACGGCCCTGACCAGGAACAATACCGTGGCTGCCCAGAATGTGGTCATCTCCGGCCTCAAGGGCAGCGCTACGGTCAGCATCAATGCAGGTGCAACGGCAAAAACCATTGCCGATGACATCAATGACCAGAGCGGTGTCACCGGTGTCAGCGCCAAGGCGGTCAACAATGTCACCATTACGAGCATCGGGGCCGATGGCACGGTTAGCTTCAAACTGGGCACCGACAGCAGCAACTACACCACCATCACGGCCGCCGTCACCACGGCCAGCATGGAGAACCTGGCCACGGCCATCAACGATGCCAGCGGAACCACCGGTATCACTGCAACCTATAACGAGGATTCGGACACCATTACCCTGACCAATGCGGAAGGAGAGGATATCCGCATCCAGGACTTTTCCAACAGCAACAGCGCCACCAACGACACCATGGCGGTCAAGGGAGCAGCGGATTCTTCCGCTGTCACCCTGACGGAAGAAGGTGGAACCAGTGGTGAAGATTCTGTTGTTCTGTCCGGAACCATAGAACTTTCTTCCTCCGAGACCTTCTTTGCCTCGTCTGACGTCACGGCAGCCAGTGGTAGTATTTTCAACAATTCCACTGCAAACGAGATTGTCTCCTCTCAGGAAGAAAATGTCAGTGCCGTTGACATCAGCACCATGAGCGGAGCCCAGGATGCCATCGACATCATCGACAAGGCCATTGCCAAGATCGACGATCAGCGGGGTGATCTGGGTGCGGTCCAGAACCGCTTCGAATCCACCATTGCCAACCTGCAGAACATTTCGGAGAACATCTCTGCGGCCCGGTCACGGATCCTGGATGCCGACATCGCCCAGGAGACCTCCAACATGACCAAGCAGAATATCCTCCAGCAGGCCGGTGTATCCATCCTGGCCCAGGCCAATCAGGCGCCGCAGCTGGCCCTGTCGCTGCTTGGCTAAAACCGATCTTCCGGGGGAATCCTGTTCCCCCGGAATTCCAGTAGGAACAGGAGGTGAACAGGATGAATATCGATAGTGCAATCTCTGTCAGTGCGACCGGACCACCGAGAGTCAACGAACCGGATGAACAGATAAACCGGGCACGTAAAACCGTTCAGGACAAACCGGTTGCACAGGGCCGGAACAACCAGGTCCAGCCGGAAGAGCTTCTCAACCAGATCAAGGCGATTACCGAGGACGGATTGTTCGGCGTCCGCTTCGAACAGGACATGGATTCCAACGAACTGATCGTTAAGATTGTTGACCGGAAAACCGATGAAGTAATACGGCAGATCCCACCGGAGGAACTGCTCAACCTGACCAAACACCTCAACGAACTGACCGGCAATATCGTTGATACGGTAAGCTGATTGTCCGAGAGAGGAGGCTGAAATGTCGATCACCTTTGGCGGCCTTGCCACCGGCATGGATACCGACAGTATCATCACGAAACTGATGAGTCTGGAACGTGCACCCATCAACAGGTTGCAGGCTGACAAAAAATGGATGAACAACCGGCTTGCCGCCTTCAATGAGTTCAACGACAAGCTCACCGCCCTTCGTGATGCCGCCAAGGAACTCAGCGATGATGAAGGCCTGCTGGCCAATGAAGCCGATACCGATACTGGCAAGTATCTGAAGGCTTCGGCCTCGGGCGACGCCATTCCCGGCACCTCATACGAAGTTGAGGTGCTTTCCCTGGCCACTGTCCAGAAGTCGGTTTCAGACACCGGCTTTGCCAGCAAAACCACCTCCCTGGGTACCGGAACCCTCCGGTTTCTGGTGGACGGGACCGAAAAGACCGTGGAAATTACCAGTGGCAACGACACCCTGGAATCCATTGTCGAAACAATCAACGAGAGCGACATCGGCCTACAGGCCGCCATCATCAACGACGGCAGCGAAAGCCCCTACAGGCTGGTTCTGACCGGAGAAAACGTGGCCAAGGACTTTGAGATCAATCCGGCTCCTGCCCAGGCCGGCGATCTGGACCTGGGCACATTTACCGTCACCCAGGCAGCCGCCACGGCCCAGATCAAGGTGGACAATATAGTTATTAGCGGTGAGAGCAACACGATCACCGACGCCATACCCGGAGTCACTCTTGATCTCGTGGCAGCAGATTCCGCCGAAAAAACCAAGATCACCATCAAGCGGGACAGCGGCGCCCTGACCGCCAAGCTGGAGGCCTTTGTGTCCGCCTACAACGATGCGGTCTCCTTTGTCACCTCGCAGTCCAAGATCGATGGCAGCTCAGGTGGTGTGCTGGGCGGAGATGCCGGTCTGAACTCCATCAAGCGGCATCTCCAGGACATGCTCACCGAATTTTCCGGCACTGGCAGTTTCCAGGCCCTGGCCCAACTCGGTCTGGAGACACAGAAGGATGGTACACTCGTCCTCGACTCCACCACCTTGACCAATGCCATGGACAAGGATATCAGCAGCGTGATATCCCTGCTTGCCGGCAAGGACGGCAGTAGGGGTATCATGGATCAGTTCGAAGACTACCTGGACGGCATGACCAGCTCCACCACCGGCTTTCTTGCCGGAAGAAAAAATGGAATCACCAGCAATATCAAACGGATCGACACGCAGATAGAACAGATGGAAGCCCGACTGGAAAAGCGGGAGAAAACCCTGCGGGACCAGTTTACGGCCATGGAACAGCTGGTAAGTGTCATGAATACCCAGAGCAATTTTCTCTACAGCCAGCTCACCGCTATCAGTCAACTTGGGAGAAAATAACAGATGAATCCCTATCTGAATCAATACAAGACCAACAGTATCCTGACAGCATCTCGCGAACAGATCCTGCTGATGCTCTACGATGGCGCGATCCGCTTCGTCGGTCTGGCCAAACAGTGCATGCTTGCCGGGGACATGGCCGGCAAAGGTAAATATATAGGTAAGACCATTGCAATTCTAGCAGAATTCTCCAACACGCTTGATCGCAAGATAGGCGGTGAGCTGGCTGACAACCTGGATGCCCTGTACGGACACATGATCGCCCGCCTGGGGACTGCCAATATCCAGAACACCACCCAGGAGCTGGACGAAGTACGCGACATGCTCTCCGATCTACGCCAGACCTGGGCCAAGGCCATTGAACTGAACAGCAACCCTGTGGCGGAAACGGAAGAACCGGTAACCGTTTCCGCCGCGTCAGAGCCCCTGCGGGTCACCCTTTGAGTCGGAAGCAACATGAAACGAAAAATAGCGCTTTACAACCAGCTCCTCCGGGTGATGGAACAGACAGAGCACTGCCTGAGCAGTGGCCGATCAGACGACATGCAGAGACATCTGCAGGAGATCATGACCATTCAGCGGCAAATCGCGACCCGGTCTACGGACTCGGCGTCGCTTGCCGCTGATCCCGAGTTGCAGGGCCAACTGGGAAAGTGCCTCCGGGAACTCCTGAAAAAGACCGAACGGCTCAGAACCATGGCTGAGACCAAAAAAGCCGCCATTGCCGACGAGCTGCACGCCCTCTCCAGGGCCATGCGCATGGTGCCGGGATACCAGGCCACCGTACAAGGCAGCAAAGGAACACTCTCAATAACCTCCTAGTATTGCTTCGATACCGGGAGAACATGATCTCTCCCCTGCCGGAGGGGCGGCCTTGGAGACATCCTCTCAGGTCAGTTCCTCCACCGGCCACTCCAAATCCCGAATGATCGCTGTCAGGTGATCGAGGCCATGCCGGTAGGCCTGGGCAGCGACTTCCGGATCATCGAAGAATATCACTGTGGCGTACCAGGTGCTCAGCAGGTCGACCAGAAAACGGACAAACATATCCAGACGACGATCGTCCTCACCTTCCTTTTTTTCCACGAGGATATCTTGTAAGGTCCGGTCCAGGACCGTGGAGAAGCGGCACCAGTCAAAGCTCTCCAGGCGCAGGCCGGAGACCAGCTGCTCTTTCATGGCTGCGACGATCTCTTCCCCGGACTGCCGGTAGGGATTCCAGTTTATTCCCTTTTCCGCGGGCAAAAACGCCCGGCGAATACGCTTTCTGTCCTTGTTTCTGGTCTTGTAGGGTGACAGCCTGACATCGCTCGAACGCCTGGGCCTGGTGCCTTGGACCCTGGCACCGTCAGAGAGATTGAACACCTTGATATTCTGCCCAAATTCTCGCAGCGCCGCCTCGACTGCCAATCGGGCATGGGTAAAGAAGGGGGTGCTCTGCACCAGTTTGCGCTCGGGGAAATTCGCCTCCACCAGGACCTGGGACATGTCCCGGGAATAGGTCTCTGCCTGATCTGTCCCCTCTCCGTCGCCGGTCTTGTACATGGAACCGGCTGCATGATCCTTGTCCAGCGAGAGGTAGCCGAAATCGCAACCCAGAAGATAAATCTCCCTTGGCCTGCACAGACAGGCAAAGGAAAAAGCCAGGTTGGTCGTAGATGGAGCCACCTGTTCCAGGGGCAGCGTGAAGCGTACCGGCGCTGCCTTGTCATGGGTGCCGCAGAGAAGCGGTTCCTCCACAGCGTCGATGTATGCCCTGGGCGCCTTGTAATAGGTGATAAGCGGTACATCAGGATGCAGCCCGACCTTGGCCACCTCGTCTTCGTCGGCTACCGACTCCAGGCTGAACTGAAAGTCCGGCACGATACCGTGTTTCCGCAGTGGTTCCACGGCACTGTGGACGGCAAAGATGATCAGCCTGGACCTGTTCTGCTGCAGCCACTGCAGATCATTGTCCAGGGAAGGACCAGTGGCAACTACGGCAATCCTGGCCCTGGCGCTCAGATATGGCCGCCGGCTCAACAACGGCAGACGGGCCTTCAGATTGGCCACGGCATGCTCGAGTCCGAAGATTTCCCAGTCGATGGGGAAAAACACGCTGGCCAGGCTGGTCTGGTACATCTTGAACGACTCGACCATGTAGGGATTGCGGGAATACTCATAGGCCGGAAGCACCCGGACCCACATGTGCCGCGTGACATGAAAATTACTGAAAAACGACTGGATGGGAAACGTATGGCTATCTTCGCCGATACTGAGGAGAAAAGAGCCGAATTCCTCCCGTATCGCCCTGTAGTCGAGGAAATAGCAGGAAACCTCGAAGCGGGCCGCATCCGGCTCCACAAAGAGCATGAAGGCCACCTGGGTTCGGCTGAGAAAATGGGCGATATGGAGGCCATGGAAGATCCCCAGAAAGATGACCGGCGGAGAAAAGCGGCGGCCATCCTCCAGTTCCTTCAGATTGATCCGTCTCTGGGCGAATCTGGCCGGATATTCGGGAAAAGCGCTGACCAGCTCCTCGTGCAGCTGGGCCACCGGCCTGCTGTGTCGTGGATACTGTTCCGGCGTGACCACGCGAAAGTTGAACAGATCAATCCAGGCGTTGTGTATCCAATCGCCCATCATTTCGGCGAAATAATCCAGTCCGGCCGCCGGGTGGGCCAGTTCGCCGCTCTCCTCGTGGACAATATTCAGGAAAGTTTCCGTCATATCTATCCGATAAGGACATGGGTGCTGCCTGATGTGCTGCAGGACCAAGGGATGGCGCTCTCTGAAGAAGTCGAGATTTTTCTCATAGGTCGCCTGCATGATTTCGGCCCGTTGCCCGGGTGTTGCCTGGCGCAATTTTTCAATAACATCAAAGGACATATCGTGTTTCTCCCAATAAAGGACCAGAAAAAGAAGGCGGGCAGCGGCCATGGAGCCTTGCGGTCACTGCCTGAATTTTCGAGGCAAATCAAAAGGGTTGTATCACATACTCTCAGGATAGCAGACAACCGGCCAGCCACAAAGGAATTTTCTCCCGGCAGGATATGGACTCCCAGACTGACGGGATGGGTAACACCTTTGTTTCCGACAGGTTGTAGTATATACTTTAGGTAAATCCACCATGACGAGGTAAAAACGATGCTGAAACTGGAATCCCTGGATTTTCTCGACGGCTGTCGGCTGCTCATCACCGGAGGCACCGGCTCGCTTGGCAAACAGCTGACCAGAACCCTCCTGGAACAAAGCAACATCGATGCGATCATCATCTACAGCCGGGACGAATTCAAGCAGTTCGAGATGCAGAATATGTTTCCTGGCGAGGACGACAGGGCCAGGCTGCGCTTCTTCCTGGGGGATGTCCGGGACGAACAGCGGCTGACCATGGCCATGGAACGGGTGGATTACGTGATCCATGCCGCGGCGCTGAAACAGGTACCGGCAGCGGAATTCAACCCCTTCGAGTTTGTCAAGACCAATATCCTGGGTGCCGGCAATGTCATCAATGCGGCCCTGCACAACAACGTGAAAAACGTCATCGCCCTGAGCACGGACAAGGCCTCCAATCCGATCAACCTCTATGGAGCGACCAAGCTCTGCTCAGACAAGCTCTTCATTGCCGGCAACCATTACAGTGGTCTGAAACAGACCAGTTTTTCCGTGGTCCGCTATGGCAACGTGGTGGGCAGCCGGGGCAGCGTCATTCCCTTTTTCCTCGAGAAACGCAAGGAAGGCGTCCTGCCGATCACCGATCCCCGCATGACCCGTTTCTGGATCACCCTGGAGGAGGCCGTTGCCTTTGTCCTCAACGCCCTGCGGGAGATGCGGGGCGGAGAGATGTGGGTTCCCAAGATCCATTCCATGAAAATCACCGACCTTGCCGACGTCATCAGTCCGGAGTGCGAAAAACCGGTCATCGGCATCCGGCCGGGTGAAAAACTGCACGAGATCATGATCACCCCGGACGAGTCCATCCAGACCTTTGCCTTTGACACCCACTACATCGTCACGCCGTCGCACCGGTTCACCAGTACCATCCCGGCACCGGAATACTTCCTGGAACAGGGCGGTGAACCGTGTGACGACCGGTTCTATTACTCCAGTGACAACAACCATCTCTGGCTGAGCAGGGACGAGATCGCCAGCATGATCTGCGCCCTCGATCTGCCGGCAGCCAGGGAATGGGCGGCAGAACTGCGAAACTGAACAAACCGAGAAGCGGGAGAAACACGATGCGGCTGATAGTCACCGGCGCCTCCGGCCTCCTGGGGGCCAACTTCATCCTCACGGCACAGGAGTGTATCTCTTCCTGTGAGATCACCGCAATCAGTGCACGTACGGCCACCCGTTTTCCCGGGGCGGACAACCTTCTCCTGGATCTGGGCGACATCGGAGCCATCCGCAGCCTGATCCGTTCCATGCAACCGCACTGGATCGTGCACTTTGCCGCCCATACCGATGTGGACTGGTGCGAGAACCATCCCCTCCCGGCCAAGCGGCTCCATGTGGATGCCTCCGAGGAGCTGGCCAGGCTGGCGCAGGAGACCGGGGCCCGCTTCCTGTACATGTCCTCGGACTCGGTCTTCGACGGCAGCAGGGACTTCTACCTGGAGCAGGACCGGCCCGCACCCTGCAACGTCTATGCGGCCAGCAAGCTGGCCGGCGAACTGTCCTGCGCCAGGTGCAATCCCCTGAGCCTGATCGTCCGCTCCAACTTCTACGGCTGGAACCTGCAGCACAAAAACAGCCTGGCGGAATGGATCCTCGCCTGCCTGCAGAAAAATCGGCCGATTCCCGGTTTCACGGATATCGTCTTTTCACCGCTCCTGGTCAACGATCTCTGCCTCGCTCTCCTCCAGCTCATGGAACGAAAGGCCACCGGCCTGGTACACCTGGCCAGCGCAGACAGCTGTTCAAAGTACCAGTTCGCCCGCAAGGTCGCCAGGACGTTCGGATATGATCCAGGACTGGTCATGCCTGCTCTTTCAGACCAGGGCGGATTCACGGCCAGGCGGCCCAAAAAAACGGTCCTGGTCTCCGGACGACCGGACACGCCGACCACCGGACCCATCGAAGACGGCCTGCTGCGGATGCGGGAGCTGCAGGACCGCGACTATCCGGATAACCTGAAGAACTGTCTACAGGAAACAGCCAATGAGCCTGCCTACAATACAGCTTGCTGACCGAACCATCGGCGGAGACGCCCCCACATTCTTTATTGCTGATCTGGCCGCCAACCACGACGGCGACCTGCAGCGAGCCGTGGACCTCATCCACCTGGCAGCCCGGGCCGGAGCTGATGCGGTAAAATTCCAGCACTTTCTGGCCGAAGAGATCGTCAGTGACCGCGGCTTTGCCGACCTGGGAGGTCAACTCTCCCACCAGGCAAAATGGAAGAAATCCGTGGTCCAGGTCTACCGGGAGGCCGCTCTGCCCCGCACCTGGACCGTGGAGCTCAAAAACGCCTGCAGGGAGGCAGGGATCATCTGGTTCTCTGCTCCCTACGACTTCGAGGCCGTGGATATGCTGGCCCCACACATGGAACTCTACAAGATCGGCTCCGGCGACATCACCTGGCTGGAAATCGTCGAACGGATCGCCTCCCTGGGCCGGCCCGTCTTTCTGGCCACCGGTGCCTCGGACCTGCGCGACGTCCAACAGGCCGCAGACCTGATCCTCGCCCACACCGCCGACCTGGTGCTCATGCAGTGCAACACCAACTATACCGGCAGCCTGGAAAACTTCCGCCATATCCACCTCAATGTCCTCAAGACCTATGCCCAGCTCTACCCGGACGTGGTCCTCGGCCTCTCCGATCATACCCCCGGCCACACCACGGTTCTCGGGGCCATTGCCCTGGGCGCCAGGGTCATCGAAAAACATTTTACCGACGACTGCTCCAGGGAGGGACCGGACCATGGATTCTCCATGGACCCGCAATCCTGGCGTGAGATGGTTGACCGGGCCAGGGAGCTGGAAGCCGCCCTGGGCGATCCGGTCAAACGGGTGGCAACCAACGAACGGGAAACCGTGATCGTCCAGCGGCGCAGCCTGTATGCTGCCTGTGACCTGCAGCCGGGAACGGTCATTGAACGCCGGATGCTCAAGGTCCTGCGTCCGGCTCCGACCTGGGGGATTCCTGCCGACCAGATCGACCAGGTCATCGGCAAGACCGCAGCCCGGCACATCGACAAGGGCCAGGGGCTCCGCTGGACCATGCTGGACGATCCGGCCTGACACGGTGCGTATTCTCTATTTCAGCGAGGGATGCGGTATCCACGACCGCCGTTTTCTCCGCCTTCTCGCATCAGGCGGTCACCAGGTATATTTTGTCTCCCTCGCCGAACCGGAACCATCATGGGCTGCAGAGCTGCCCGCAGATGTCGTCCTGGTAACCGGGAACGACAGGCCGGCCGGGATGGCCGCCGGCCGTGGTGACTCAGGCTCGGCCCGGGCCTGGCTGGAAAAGGTGGTCCGGGAGATCGGGCCGGATCTCCTCTATGCCGGGCCGGTACCCAGTTGCGGTTTCCTGGCCGCCAGGCTCGATGTCCATCCCCTGGCGCTCATGTCCTGGGGGTACGATGTCCTCCTTGACATGGAACAGTCGCCCCGGAAACGCCGGCAGGGGGCATTCGCCCTGTCCCGGGCCGACCTGTTCATCTGTGACTGTGAGGCGGTGCGAAGAAAGTGCCGCCCGCAACTCGGCACGGCCCGGATCGTACAGCTGCCCTGGGGTATCGATCCAAAGCTGTTCTCTCCGGCCCTTGCAGACAACCTCCCAGGCCGGCCGGAACAATGGGGCGACAGCCTGGTCCTCATTTCCAACCGCAGTTGGGAACCAGTGTATGGCATCGAAACCCTGGCAGAGGGGTTTTACCGGGCCTGGCAACAAGAGAGCGGGCTGCGGCTCGTCCTCATCGGGGCCGGATCCATGGCCGGCTTTCTGCAAGGATTCATCCGCAGGCATGGCCTGCAGGATGTCATCCACTGCCCGGGCCGTATCGGTCATGACCGCCTGCCGGACCAGTATCGGGCAGCGGATCTCTATGTGAGCTGCTCGCTCACCGACGGTTCATCGGTCTCCCTCCTCGAGGCCATGGGATGTGGCCTGCCTGCCCTGGTCACGGATACGGGAGGAAATCCGGAATGGATCCGGGAAGGGGTCAATGGCTGGCTGGTTCCGGTGAACGATGCGGATGCTCTGGCCCGGCGTCTGCTTGCTGCCAGCTTTCTGGACCGGGAACACCTGCGCCGAATGGGCCGGCAAGGCCGCCGGTTGGTGGAGCAACGGGCAGACTGGTCGAAAAACAGCCGGCGACTGCTGGCAGCCATAACAGAATTGACGTAACCGATCACAGGGTATGTAACCACGCAGTATATCATACTTCCAAGCTCTAACTGGTCACAGGTACTGCAGATTTGCACGATCTCTCCTGGCCGCTATAGCCCCTCTATGTAGCCAGGAGAGATCGTGTGAAGATGCGGTGCCTGTGATCAATTACGAATTGACTGCAGGATAACTGCAGCCAGGAGCAACATCCGACACGGTAACGAAAGATGAGCACCACAGGAAATCCCCTGGATATGCACTACCTGGTCCTGGGCTGCGGCTCCATCGGCCAGCGTCACATCGGCAACCTGCTCGATCTTGGCGTCAGCCGCCTGGCAGCCTATGATACGGCGGCACGTCAGAGGGAGGCGGTTGCGGCCAGGTTCCGTATTCCCGTGCACGACAGCCTCTCTCCGGAGCTGCTCGCAGCCATGGACGCGGTCCTGATCTGCACGCCCACCTATCTCCACCTGGAACACGGGCTGCTTGCAGCCAGGGCAGGCTGTCATTTCTTCATGGAAAAACCGGTCTTCCACAAGGAAACGGGCACTGACGAGCTGATCGGACTGGTGGAGGAGAAGGCGCTCAAGACCCTGGTAGGCTGCAACTTCCGCTTCCATCCCGGGCTGCGGCTGGTCAAGTCACTCCTTGCCGAGGAAAGAATCGGTCCCATTGTCTCTGCCCGGGCCAGGTATGGTCAGTACCTGCCCGACTGTCGCCCCTTTCTCGACTACCGGAAAAATTACAGTGCCCACCGTCGGCAGGGAGGGGGCGTACTCCTGGACCGGATCCATGAGCTCGACTACCTCTACTGGCTCCTGGGCGACATCAGCCAGATCATGGCCATGACCGGCAAGCT